>Ga0098065_1000178_pt1 | contig 33801 bp, 37 predicted proteins | sample 25_taG_FD_75062 | JGI IMG/M metagenome (GOLD analysis project Ga0098065, IMG submission 75062) | Marine viral communities from Cariaco Basin, Caribbean Sea - 25_WHOI_OMZ | ecosystem: Environmental > Aquatic > Marine > Oceanic | place: Caribbean Sea: Cariaco Basin | collected 2014-11-08 | reverse complement strand
TATGAATGACGCAATTTTTTTATCGAATCTCAGGTAAAACAATCTTAATCTTTTAATAAATCTAAGTTAAACATTATAGGAAGGTGTTGGTTAACTATCTGTTTTTTAGTTTTTTATTGTTTGTTGTTGGTTTTTATGTAATTTTTTGTAAAACTATAATTAGCGTATTTGCGTAAATATTGGGAGAACATACATTCGATTAATTATGAAAAATTTTATTAAACCAATTTTTATGTTAGTAGCAGGAACTATGATATTTTCCTGTAGTGATGATGACGGAATGGGTGAAAATCCAGTGCGGCCTTCAAGTACAGCACATCTTTATGCTACAAGCCATAATGGTTCTGTAACCCGTTATGATATTAATACCTCTGAAACTACTACTTACCAAACCTCTTCAGACGATGCAGAGGGAATTTATTATGATGGTGACGATGATTCTTTTACCATAGTTTCTCGCTCTTCAACTAGTTTAGAAAGTTATATAGGGATTGATAAATTGGAAACCGGCGTAGATCTGAATATTGATATTGATCTATCGAGTTCTTCCGATCTGAAAAGTCCGCGTGATATTGCTGTAAACGGGAATATTTATGTTGTGGCCGATAATGCAGATGTAGATGGAGACGATACGACTGCGGACGGGAGATTCTTTATTTATACTAAAACATCTTCTGGATTTCAATTAAGAAATGTGGTAACGGTAGATTTTAAAGTTTGGGGAATCGAATTTATAGGTGACGATTTGTATGCCGTGGTAGATACGACTAATAAACTGGCGGTTTTTACCAACTTTTCTTCGGCTTATATGACCAACATGAATGTTTCAGCAACAAAAACTGTAGAAGTTGAAGGCATTGTAAGAACACACGGTTTAGATTATGATGGCGGAACTATGGTAATGACGGATATTGGCGATGCTGCCTCAGATTCTGATGGTGCTTTTCATGTGATTACAAATTTTGACAGCAAGTTTAATGCAACGATGGATGGCGGAATGATTTCTATCGATGATCAAATGCGAGTAAGTGGCGGAAATACCAATCTTGGAAATCCAGTAAATCTTGCTTACGATGCGAACTATGATGCGGTATTTATTGCTGAAGTGGCTAATGGTGGAGGTAGAGTCCTTGCTTTTTCTGAGGTAAGCACCTCAAGTGGAAACAGGTCGCCACAAATTAATAATAGTTTATCTGGCGCTTCAGCCGTTTATTTTTATACAGAATAATAGTACTTTTTTGTCCCAAATCATGAGGCTGTCTTCAAATTATTTTTTGGACAGCCTCATTTATATATTAAGACTTACAGGCTTTTTATTCTCGTCGATGGCCACAAAGGTAAATTCTCCCTTTACTGCCTGTTCCCTTTGATCAGAGTACATCTCTTCAATATAAATTTCTACACTTACTTTTAAGCTGGAATTACCTACATTGGTTACTGTTCCTATTAATTCTACAAATGTTCCTGCGGGAATTGGCTTTTTAAAATCTATACGATCGCTACTAACGGTTACCATACGCTGCCTACTGAATCTTGTTGCGGTAATAAAAGCCACCTCGTCCATCATTTGCATGGCGGTGCCCCCAAAAAGAGTATCGTAGTGATTGGTTGTATTCGGAAAAACCGCTTTAAAAAGACTGGTGGTTGATTTTGCTATTCGTTCTTCAATATTCATAAATTTCTTTTTCCAGCGCCAGAAAGTGTGTGATTTGTTGCTCGATATTTTTAATGGGGTAAATATCGATTTTACATAAATATTCCTCTCCGTTTTTACGATAGTTGGCTAAAACTTCAGAGAAGTTAGTACCTGAAGTCACCAGATTTTTAATGTTTTTTTTCGTTATGGCAGAAGTGTTTTTACCCTGTAAGAAATTAGGTTTTTTGCCTTTGGCAAAATTAGCAGGATATCCTGTCATACTGCTAAAACCCTTGTTTGTCCAAACTATGGTCTGGTCTTTTTGAGTAAGTATTAACGCTTCATAATCCTTTTCCAGCATAAAATTTAAAGGAGTATTCCAATTAAATTTTTCGGCAAAACTCTGTAATGATTTCATTTCAGTTTTACGTCTTGCCTGTTCTTTTATTTTATCTGAGTAATCAGCAAAAATATCCATACTACTCAACGGATGCAATTGCTGTACCTGCAGATTGCTTAAAAGCTCTGAAGATTCATTTAAAAAAAGGTCTAGTGAAGACAGGTTATAATCTTTTTCTGGAGCCATGATGATTAATATTTCTTTTTAGAAATTCGGTTACCTGTTATCGGACGTTGCCGGCTGCTTTTAAAACGTCCAGTTTCAAAATTCCTAAGTTTTTGGTGTTTTGTTTTTCTACCCTGCACTCTTGCACGCCATTTTTTCCAGTTTTTAGGGTGCATTTGCTCCTGCATAAATTTAATGACATCTTTCTCGGTAAGACCAAATTGATATTCTATAGCCTCAAAAGTCGTACGATCTTCCCAGGCCATAGCAATGATTCTATCGATCTGTCTTTCAGATAGATTAAATTTTTCAGCAATTTTCATTATTCAACTTTTGTTTAAAGATAATCCGATAAAGTTGAACGCAAAAATAATTATAATTAATTTAAAATGCAGGAAGTGTTTTTGATCACTTTATAACCACAGGTATATACTTCAGGAATGGCACTAATGGAATGTTTGGGAACTTTTGACTTTTTCAATTTCAGAAATTTTGCTTTAAAACTTCTACAATCCAGTTTTTTATCACTTAACAATTTTCCCTTTTTGTTTTTTTGATACTTAAGATGATTTGCAAAAACAAAATTAGCTACGCGGTATTCAACGAGGGTTTCATTAAAAGCATCATTTTTCATCATTACTGAGATTAGAAAGAATATACTGTAATTTAATGAATTATTATTTTTGTAACCATTAATTTAACATATTTTATTTTTTGACACCTTTAATTATTTATAATATAATTAATCGTTTTCTTTTTCTATTTTCTCGGCGATAAGATAATCAACGATTTCAGTATTTATTTCGGCACCTAATAAAATGATGAAACAGGTGATATATAACCAAAGCAAAAGCACAACAACTGCTGAGATAGAACCATACACTTCGCCATAATTACCAAAGTTGCTTACGTAAAAAGAGAATCCGTAAGAGGCAGCCAACCAGACAATAGTAGAAAATAAGGCACCGGGGATTACCCATCTTGTTGTAGGTTTTGGCCTGGCCGGTGCAAATTTATATACTAAGCATAAAAAAATACTTACCAAAAAAGCCAATAACAGCCAGCGCGACCAGCTTATTAAATCTTCTAATTTTGCAGGCAATCCTATTTTATGCACCAATGCCGGAAATCCTACGATTAAAATCATACTTAAAATAAGCATGATAAGCCCGCCTATCGTAAATACTGATGCCATTAAGTATTGTTTAAAAATATTATGATTTTCTATGGTGTCGTAGGCAATATCTACACCGGTTAGCAAACCGTTTGTACCTTTATTAGCGCTCCAAATACTAAAAATAATCCCAAATACGGTTCCCCAACCTAATTGATCGCCATGGGTTTGCAAAAACACATCTACTCGTTGTTGTAAAACTTCAAAGGCCTGGCGAGGCATCATGGCAGAGAGTTCGTTAATCTGTCGCTGAATTTCCTGTGGATCTGTAGCTAATCCGTATAAAGAGATTAATGCCATAATTGCGGGGAAAACCGCTAAAAATGCGTAAAAAGCAACTCCGGCAGAAACGATACTTACCTTATCTGCGCTAATTTCATTTTTCACCTCTTTTATAACTTCCCACCAGCCTTTGGCTGAAAGCTTAAAAGGATTGTGCTTATTTTTAGTGTCTATATTTTCCCTTTTCATTAAAATAATATTGGCGTCTACAAAAATTAAGGATAAAATCCATGCTTGTTCATAATACCCTGTTAATTGTCGAATTTTTTAATCGCTTTTCAGCTTTCAGTAGGTAATTTTGATAGCTGTGGATTATGATCTATGTCATAGTTTGGTTGTGCTAATATTTGTAAATTAGATATAAAATTATTCGTTATGAGAACTGTGCTTTTACCCACTGATTTTTCTGATAATTCTTACAATGCTATTCAGTACGCATTGCAACTATTCAAAAATTCCAGAACCAAATTTATTCTGCTTAATACGCTTTATAATGCAGATTTTATTATTTATAGTAGTTTGTATGGAGTATATAAAGAGAATTCGATTAAAAATTTATCGCGATTTCTAAAGAAAATCGAGGAAGAATTTCCCAATAAGCTGCATGAATTCGAATTAGTTTCCACCTTTAAAATGTTACATGAAGAAATTAAAGATCGTGTTGCTCAAGAGACTATAGATTTAATCATCATGGGAACCGAAGGGGCTCAGGATGGAAGCGAACTTATTTTTGGTACGAATACTGTTCATGCTATTAAAGTGGCTAAGTGCCCTTTACTCGCTATCCCTGCGGGAGCTACTTATAAAGAACCAAAAAACATCTTGTTTCCAAACGATTTGAAACTAGACTTTGCGGAGTACGATTTATGGTTTTTAAAAAGTATCGTAGAGCAGTTTGAAGCAAAAGTTCATATTCTTAATGTTAGTTTTGGTAAAGATCTGGAGGAGAACCAGCAAAAATCTAAAGAAGCCCTCCAAAAATATTTTGATGATTATGGTTATATTTTTGGAAGGATAAACCGGGATAGCGTGATGGATGCTTTGCAGGAATACCAAAAAGAAAACCCTGTAGAAATGCTGGTTATGGTTAAAAACAAACATACGTTTATAGAAAAACTGCTGTTTAGCTCACTGGTACACGAGGTAGCTTACAATGTGAAAATACCATTTTTAGTGTTGCCTACAGAAAATTATAAACGTCATGGAGTTTAATTTTCTATAAAGTCAATTAAATATTTAGCATCATTTTTAATGCCTCCCAAAGTTGCAGATCCACGGGTATGTAGCCACGGGAGGCCTATAAAATAAAGACCTTTGGTATTGCTTATACCACGTTTATGTTTAGGATAACCTTCTTTGGTAAGCTCTAATCCCTCTATCCAGCTAAAATTTGGTCGGTACCCGGTTGCCCAAATAATATTGCTAATATCTGTGAGTTCTTTTTTTTCAGTATAAATAATTTGGTCTTCTGCATCGATGGTTTTACCTACTGCTTCCACATTTCGTCTGGATAAAATTTCTTTTACATCGGTGCCAATAATAGGTTGCCTGCTTTTATTTATTTTTTTTCCGATCCATGAATCTTTACTGAAATTTAAAAATCCGGTTTTACTAAACCACCACCATAAGGTTTTACCAAGAAATTCTTGTGGAAGTACTTTTACATTGGTAGCTCCTGAAAAATAGGTTTGTTGTCCCAATGCTGAAATTTCATCTAGAATCTGGAAGCCAGAGTCGCCGGCACCAACAACCAGAGTGTTTCCTTTTTGTAATTGCTCTGGATTTTTATAATAATTACTATGAATTTGTACTATGGTAGGGCTTAATTTTTTATAAAACGGCGGGGTGTAGGGGATATGAAAAGGCCCGGTAGCTATAATTACATTTTTAGCCTGAATTTGTTGTTGCTCTGTTTCAATAAAGAATATAGATTTATCCTTTTTTACTGAAGTCACAAGGGTATTTAACCGAAGCGGAAATTCGAACTTTTCAGCATAGATTTTAAAGTAATTCGCAACTTCTGTTTTAGAGGGATAATGTCCCTTTTTGGCCGGAAAATCCATACCGGGTAAATGGTTAAACTCTGTTGGCGTAAATAATTTAAGGGAATCCCAGCGGTTAAGCCATGAGGAGCCAATTTCCTCTTCTTTATCAAGAATAAGAAATTTATATCCCGCTTTTTTTAAATAATAGCCCATGGCAAGACCGGCCTGCGCCGCCCCAATAATTATAAAATCGAACATGCTTTGTTTTGCTGCAAATTTAAAATTTAGCTTATGAAAACTACTGAAGAATTGTCAAATTTTAAAATATCCTTGTGAGTTTTACAATATCAAAGTTGTAATTTTCCGAAATCTAATCTTTCTACCTCAAACCCCTATGAAAAATTACTTTTTCATAATGTTACTTTTTGTTTTGGCCTCATGTGCAAATAAAGAAGAACCAAATGAAGGCATGAAGCGTGTATTGGCTGACTTGTCCAATTCTGATAAAAATTTTGCAGTAATTCCACTTCCGGATTCTATCGTTAAGATGGAAAAAGGGAAGTTTCAAATGAATTCGAAAACAAAAATTTATACTGCTGTAGAAACAATTTCAGAGTCTTATTATCTACTATCTTTCCTTAAAGGGCAACCAAATAATATACGATATCGTTTAGATGAAGATATGGATCATTTAAATAAGTATGGAATTTATTTAATGATAGATAGAAAAATGAAAGAGGAGGAAGGTTATAGTTTAAAGATTACTAAGGATTATATAAAAATCGTAGCCAAAAATGAAAAAGGCGTTTTTTATGGAATTCAGACGCTAAGGCAATTAATGCCAGATATTGCTGAGGAAGAAAATGCAGGTTCAGAGAATAAACTCATAACCTATGTAAAAAGAGGGGTAATAGGAAACAACATGACTGTGCCGACCTGTGAGATCTATGATTCTCCCAAATTTTTATTTCGCGGTATGAAATTAGATGTTTCCAGACATTTTTTTTCTATTGATTTTATTAAGAAGTATATCGATATGCTGGCCATGCATAAAATGAACTATTTTATTTGGCATTTATCAGATGATCAGGGGTGGCGTATAGAAATAAAAAGCTATCCTGAACTTACTGCTATTGGAGCTAGAAGAGCAGAAACAATCGAAGGTAAAAATTTTAATCCTTTTAAAGGTGATGGTAAAGAATACTTTCATTTTTATACGCAGGAGGATATTCGTGAAATAGTAGATTATGCTAAGGATAGGCATATAGAAATTATTCCTGAAATTAGTTTTCCTGGTCATGCTTCGGCGATTCTTGCAGCTTATCCCGGGCTGGGCGGCCAAAAGGAATATAATGTGAAAACAGAGTGGGGAGAGTTTGATAATTATATTTATCCTACTTCTGAATCTTTACTTTTTTTTAAATCTGTTTTTAATGAGCTAAAAGGTTTGTTTCCTTCTAAATATATACAAGTTTCGGGTCTAGGGGGGCGTTCTAAATACATAAAGGATAAGGAATTAAAAAATTTAGGCTTTCAAAAGACCAGTGATTTGGATGATTTTTTTATTAATAATTTAAAAAACTGGAGTGAAACCTCGGGTAAAAAGATGATTATCGGTGACATAGCATCGGTATCAGTTACATCAAGATCACAAGTGGTTTTAATGGCGGATATTCAGAAGGAATCAGGTAAACACAAGAATGTTATTATTTTAGATAATCAAAACTTTTTAGATTTTTCAAAATATCCTACAAAGAAAAAAGATAAGGATCAAATATCCTTTGGAGGATATTTAAATACAAAGGATGTTTATCTTTATCATAGGACATTTCAAAAACATTCTACTATTTTAGGAGCAGAGGCAACTTTAAGGTCAGACTATATTTTTTCAGAAGAATTGGCTTTTAAACATTTGTTACCAAGACTGCCTGCCTTATCAGAAGTTTTATGGTCTAATCAGGATTCTTTAAACTGGTATAGTTTTAAATCACGTTTTAATATCAATCTTAAGGGGAAGCTGGATAAAAGAAACTATGATTATTCCCCACTCTTTTAAAATAAAAGAAATCTATGAAACCCTATATCCTTGCTGAAACCAATTGGAAAAATGTAAAAGACGAACACTACGAAATAGCTATTTTACCCTGGGGAGCGACAGAGGCTCATAATTACCATTTACCCTATGCTACAGATAATATTGAAGCTCATGGCGTGGCCAAAGAAACCTGCCGTAAAGCCTGGGAGCAAGGGGCTAAAGTATTGTTGCTTCCCACTATTCCTTTTGGTGTTAATACAGGGCAAATGGACATTCCTTTTTGTATGAACTTAAATCCCTCTACGCAATATGCGATTTTAAAAGATGTAGCCCAGGTATTGCATCGAAGTGGAATCAATAAGCTGGTTATTTTTAATTCCCACGGCGGGAATCATTTTAAACAAATGATACGCGAACTAAGTATAGAATTTCCCGCTATTTTTACCTGTACATTAAATTGGTTTCATGCTTTAGATGCTAAAGTCTATTTTGATGATCCTGGTGATCATGCAGGGGAACTAGAAACATCGGTAGTGATGCATCTGGCACCAGATCTTGTTTTGCCGTTAGAAGAAGCTGGTGATGGCAGTGCTAAAAATTATAAAATAAAGGGATTAAGAGAAGGATGGGTAAGTAGCCAGCGACAATGGACAGCAGTTACTAAAGATACCGGAGTAGGCAACCCTAAAAATGCAACAGCTAAAAAAGGTCAAAAATTTATAGAAGCGGTAACTAAAAAAATAGCAGATTTTCTTGTAGAATTGCATCATGCAGATGTCAACAATTTGTACGAATAATGCTTAAATCTTTAATATATATTTTTTGCTTTTTATTTTTAGGGGAATTGATCCATTATTTTTTAGACGTTCCTATTGCAGGAAATATTATTGGGATGCTTCTTATTTTTCTTGCATTATTTTTTAAGCTTATAAAGCTTAAAGATGTAAAACCAGCCTCCGATTTTTTAGTGAAATATCTGGTTGTTTTCTTTATACCTTACGGAGTGGGCTTAATGGTTTACGCCAATCTAATTGCAGAGTACTGGATGCCGGTGACAATTGTAGTGCTATTAAGTACACTGTTATCATTGTATGTGACAGGTGCGGTTTATCAAAAACTGGATAAAAAATGACAGTTTTTTTTAGTCTTCCTATATTCGGAGTTACGCTAACTCTTTTAGCTTATTTTATTTCAGGGAAACTGAAGGAGAGAATAGGTCGGATCTTTTTCAACAGGGTTTTCGTTTCGGTGGTACTGATCATTGTGGTATTACTGATGCTTAATATCGATTTTGAAACCTATAATAATGGCGCAAAATACATTAGCTTTTTTTTAGGACCTTCAGTGGTGGCTTTAGGTGTATTTCTATATGAGAAACTAGAAGAAGTAAAAAATGATTTAAAAGTTTTTCTTATTGCGGTTTTTGTTGGTGGTTTAATTGGTATGATTTCAGTAATCCTAATTTTAATTCTTTGGGGTACTCCAGACATTATTAGTCGCTCGTTAGCGGCTAAATCAGTCACTACACCTATTGCAATAGAAATCACTAAAATTCTTGAAGGTATTCCTGAGATTACCGCGGGAATCGTAATTATTACTGGAATCCTGGGGAATGCTTTTGGATCCATAGTGCTTAAAAAACTTGGAGTGAAAAATAAAAAAGCTATTGGTACCGCTTTAGGCACAGCAGCTCACGGTATTGGTACGGCGAAAGCTTTTGAAATTAGTATTTCTGCAGGAACCTATAGCGGTTTGGCGATGTGTTTTAATGGTTTAATTACGGCCTTATTAGCACCGTATATTTTAAATTGGTTATTTATTTATATCCACTAAAAAAGGTCGCCTAAAGACGACCCTTACAACTTTAAATTTATTTGATGTTAATTATTGCTTCTTCATTTTGATGGTATCCCCTTTGGTGCTGTATTGAGTGGAATCACTACCCACGTAACTGGCAGAGACTGTCCCATCTGGAGTGTTTGTATTCATTTCCTCTAAAAGATCTGCCGCTTTATTAAAAAAAGAATTTACGGCCATTTCGCCATAATTTGTTTTTTTTGCTTTTTCTAATTTGTTCCAACTTTCTTTTAATTCGTTAATATCATCAGATAATTCTGGGAAGTTTTCTTTTTGTAGATTTTCCAGTACGTTTACAACTACATGTCCTTTAGAATAAAAACTATCTGTCGTAATTGTAGTATCTGTTTCGATATTATTGTCATCCACATTAGGCACTATAGCTGTTAGGCTATCATTTGGAGTCGCTTTAAGGTTCTGTGATTTTTCTTCAACAGCTGCTGCTAACTTATTTATAGCTTCTTTGGTATGAAGGTCTTCTCCAGGTTCAAGCGTAGATCGATCTACATAAGCTAGATATTCTGCGGTTGGATTGGCTGGATAAGAGTTATCTGTATTTTCATTTTGCTCTATTTCCATATCACTTTTATTAGCTAACGGAGCCTCTTTATCAGATTCTGTATGCTTACAAGAAGACAAACTTACAACACCTGTAAGACCAATAGCCAGTGCGGATAATTTAATCACATTCTTTTTCATAATAATAGTCTTTTTGTTTTAAAGTAAAAGTATGGAACACAATCTATGATCTTAAATATTGGCGTATAAACCTTTGTTAATTATAGTCTTAGCTAATTTTAATCGAATTAACATATACTTTTATATCGTCTAGTATTAGGATTGCATATGCTATTTTTGATTTTAGCAAAAGCGAGCCTCTTCACTGCTGAAAAAGATTTATATTGTCTATGTGATTGAAAATACGTAATTTACTTTGACTTTCAACCACATGTATGATAGAACCCAACGATTCTTCTGAAGCCGAGTTTAAAAGAATTCTCGAAGTTTCTCAACTAGATCTGGATTACCAGAACCTACAGGAAATGTTTAAAAATTTAACGGAACTAGCCTCTGGTATCACAGAAGCAGAACTTTCTTTAGTGAATATTTTAGATTCTTACTGGCAGTGGTCTATTGCTGCGAACGGAATGGATCCCACAGTTATGCGTAGAGAATTATCGGTTTGTCAATTTACCATCGGAGAGAAAGAGTCTTTGGAAGTCAAAAATTTTAGAGATAATGATAAGTTTAATGTACCCCTGGATGACAAGTATGGATATTATTTTGGAGTACCGTTAAGAACTTCTGAAGGGAATGCGATTGGAGCGCTTTGTATTATTGATGAGGTTGGGCATACATTAAATAAAAATCAGCAACAGTCTTTAAAACTCATAGGCGCTGAAATTGTTGAAAAACTGGAAGGAATTAAAAAAATGGCCGAAGTAAATCGCCGTTTTCATGACATGCATGCCGCACAGCGAGAGTTAGGATATGATCTTAGAGGACCGGTAAGTGGAGTTTTAGGATTAAGTAAACTTGCCGAAGATGAGGATGAAGTTGCCGTCTTAAAGCAGTATCTTCATCTCTCTGGGCAAAGTAGTACAGAACTTTTGGATATTATTAGTGGCATTTTAGAGAAAAACAATAGTGACTTTCTGGAATTTGCAAAAGCAAGTATTACGATAACCGAACTAAAGAATAAGTTACTGGCTTTGTATAGTAGTTTGGCAATATCTAAAAATGTATCACTAAGCATAGATTTATTGCCTGGAAATCATAAACAAAAATTTTCACGGCAAAAAATTACCCAAATTTCCGGTAATCTTATCTCTAATGCGATTATCTATGCCAGTAAAGTTTCAGAAATTAAAGTAGTGATTGGATTAAAAAATAGCGGAACCTCAGATATGGCAAAGCTTAGTGTAGAGATTGAAGATGGATCGACTTTTCTTCAGCCAGAAGCTATTGCCGATATAATGGATTCATCAATGCAGGCTAAAGAAGGTTTGGTTGGTGAAGATCATTATGGACTGGGGTTAAAACTGGTTAGACATTTGGTACTGGAAATGGGCGGGCAAATGGAAATAACTTCAGAAGAAAGTAAAGGAACGACATTTAGGGTAGCTATCCCCAGATATATTTAAGGATTAATAGCTAAAAATGAAATCTCTATAGCTCCATCCTTTGTAAATAAAAAGAATAAAGAAAATTAGTGCTACCATAAATTCCATAAAGGTAGAAGCCAAAAACCCTATAAAACTACCATAAGCAGCCCGTAGTGCAGTTTTAGAATCAGATTTATTTACAATTTCACCAATGAATGCACCCACAAAAGGACCAATTAAAATCGCGAAAGGAATTGGGGTGAAAATACCAACAATTAAACCTATGGTGGTGCCAATCATTCCTGCTTTACTACCGCCGTATTTTTTGGTTCCCATGGCAGGAATCATAATTTGCAGTACGTAGATTGCGATAGCAACAATCAGTGTAATTCCTAAAAACCAGTAATCAATGCTGATGCCTGGGATAATGTAAAAAAATAACAATCCCAGCCAACTAATGGGTACGCCTGGCAAAACCGGTAATACGCTGCCAATAATACCAACGACTAAACAAATAACTGACAGACTTATAAGAAGGATCGTCATGATTAAAAATTATGAATAAAATTGTTCAATTTTAGTATAGTTCAAAGGTTTTTAGAATATTACCTATTCTTATAATAGCGCACTTAAAAATTGTTTTACTTCTTCGATGTTTTCAATACGATAATCGGCGTAAGAATCATTGCCATGTTCCCCCACAAGGATTCCAATGCCATTTTCCATTTCCCTAAAAGCATCCTCATCTGTCGTATCATCTCCCAGATAAATGGAAAATGGATTTTTATGTGTACTTAATTCTTTGCGAAGAAAATTAACTGCTTTGCCTTTATGCCAATCGATATTCGGTTTTATTTCGACCACTTTTTTACCATCGCCTTTATGCAAGTCTGGATAATTTTCGACCACATTTTCTATGATATTGTGAAATTCTGAAATCTTTTCTTCCGCTACTTGTCGATAATGGATCGCCAGTGTGAACTTTTTCCGCTCAAAGCGAACACCGTCTATCTTGTTTAATTCCTGCCGGAGTTTTTGCTCGATTTGGGTAAAAACCGGGAGCATTTTTTTTGCCTCTTCATTATCTTTCTCAAAATTATTAGGCCCGGCAATTTCAAATCCGTGGCTACCGGCATAGTAAATATCAGAGAGTCCAACTTTATCACGCACATCACTTAATCCGCGACCACTAACTACTGCTATTGCATATTTGTTGGCCAATTGTTTTACAATTTCTTTAGTTTGATTGTCCATTCCAGCATCCTCATGATTCTCTACGATAGGTGCTAGTGTCCCATCAAAATCCAAAAAAATAAGCGGTTTATTTTTACTGAATTGATCTTTTAATGTTCCAAGGGTTTTTATCGCTGAAGGTAGTTTTTCAGGATCCTGCGAATGTTTCATAATTTGATGATCAATATAAATTTATAAATTCAAGATAGAACTTTTATAGGCTATTTATGTTAGTTTTCTATTAAAGTTGAATGAAAATAAAATTTACAGAAGGCTTTGTTTGGTTTTAAGGAGAAGGATAAAATGTTAAAGTTTAAATTTTTCAACTAATAGGTTAGTTTAAACTAAATGATTAGTTTACATTAGCAGTATCAATCAATAATATAGTTTCAATCAAAACAGGTGCAGTGTGGTCTTTTTACAACAATTTTATTTCTTAAAAGGCATAGTATTTAAGGATCGATAATTGAGTGAGATTCTATTAATAACATAAAGAATGAAGCAGTTAACAAAAGCAGAAGAAGAAATTATGCAAATTCTCTGGCAATTAAAAGAGGCCAATGTTGCCACAATAATCGGGGAGATGCCAGAGCCGAAACCGGCTTACAATACCGTTTCAACCATTGTAAGAATTTTGGAAAACAAAGAATTTGTAGATCATCGTAAAAAGGGAAAAGGATACATCTATTTTCCTGTTGTAGCGAAAGATACCTATAGCGACCAGAGTATGACCAAGCTTATCAATAACTATTTTAATGGGTCTTTTAAAAGCATGGTTTCCTTTTTTATGAAAAAGAACGAAATGGATACTAAGGATCTAGAAGCCATTTTAAAAGAGATCAATAAAGACGATAAATAATCATGTGGCGGTATATTATTCAGATTATAGTTTTTCAACTGGTATTTTTACTGGTGTACGAATCTTTTCTAAAAAAAGAAACTTTTTTTACGGCGAACCGTTGGTATCTCTTGCTAACACCTGTACTATCCTTAATATTGCCATTTGCAAGTTTTACTGCATTATCTGAAGTTGTACCTGCATCTGCCGTCACGGCAATTAATAATACGATTAAATTGCCCGAGGTGTTTATAGGAGGTAACCAGTCGCAAGTTCAACAATTGCCTACAGTACATATTAAAGCTGAAAAGACAGGGGCAGTAAATTGGTGGTTGGTAGTCTATGCTCTGGGTAGTTTTATGAGCTTGTTTTTTTTCTTAAAAAGATGGCGAGTTATAGGGAAGTTATTTCAGTTTAAAGCTGAAGATAAAAAAGACTTTAAAATTGTTGAAATTCCCAATTCCAGAATGGCATTTACATTTTTAAAAACTGTATTTCTGGGTAGCGACATTTCAGCAAAAGAACGCGAACATATCTTGGCGCATGAGCTTATTCATGTATCGCAAAAACATAGCCTGGATCTATTGTTTTTCGAGATCTTAAAAGTGCTGTTTTGGTTTAATCCTTTAGTTTATCTTTTTCAGAATAGAATAGCCGCACTTCACGAATTTATAGCCGATGAAGCAGTCGTAAAAAAAATCTCTAAAAAGCATTATTTCAATCAGTTGCTTAACAGTGCTTTTGAAACTCAAAATCTCTCATTCACCAATCAATTTTTTAATCAATCATTAATCAAAAAACGAATAGTTATGTTACAAAAAAGCAAATCAAAAACCATCGCAAAATTCAAGTTTTTACTTGTAATTCCTTTGCTCGCTATGATGTTGATTTACGTATCCTGTTCAGATGAGCGTGATGTAAGTTCAGATGATCCAAGCAGTGATATCGAAAATTTAATTTCTAAGATCGAAAGCAGGGATAATTTAACTTCAGATCAAAAGATCCAATTGGTAAATAGTCTTCAAGAAATTGAAGATAAAATGTTGGGATCAAGCCGATTTGAAAGCAGCGATAAAGTGAAAGTGGTGCAAGGTTATGGTTCATCATCTTCAACTGCAGATGTTCCGTTTGGTGTTATCGAAGAAGTTCCTGCCTTTGCTGGTTGCGAAGGTTTAAAAACAAACGAAGAGCGTAAGGCTTGTACTTCGGACAAAATAAGAGAATTTGTTGCTGGTAATTTTGATACAAAAATAGGGAAGGATCTTTTGAAAGAAGGAGATTTGGTTAGAGTAATCGTTCAGTTTAAAATTGATGAAACTGGAAATATTCGTGATATTAGAGCCAGAGCTCCCGTGCCAGAATTAGAAGAAGAGGCCAAAAGAGTGGTGAATTCCCTTCCACAGATGACTCCTGGTAAACAAAGAGGAAAAGCTGTAGGAGTTGTATATTCATTACCAATAAGTTTTACGAACGGTTAATTATTAATTAAAATAATGGACTGCCCATTTCTGGGCAGTTTTCATTTAAAAATTAAAAGATGTTGCAGTATTGTATTCAGGTGATCGTGTTCCAGTTTTTATTTTGGCTGGTGTACGAGATTAGTTTAAAACGAACTACTTTTTTTTCCTATAATCGCTGGTATTTGCTGCTTTCTTTTAGTTTGTCGCTTATTTTACCTTTACTGAAATTCGATCTTTTTTATGATGTAATTTCACCAGAAAGGCTTAGCGCTTTTAAAGCGCAACAAATTTTAGATACTACTGCCAGGGAAACTGAAATAACCGGAAATCAAAATTCGATAGTTTCGAAGCAAATTTCTTTAAACTGGTGGATAGTAACTTATGCGGTTGGTGTTGTAATAAGCGCAATCTTTTTAAGCCTGAAATTGTTTAAATTGAAGTCACTTTTTACACAAAATCTTAAAAGTACTGAAGGTCAATTTAGAATTATAGAGTTACCGCAAACGAAAACTGCTTTTACCTTTTTTAAAACCATTTTTTTAGGAAGCGAACTTTCAGCATTAGAGCGAGATCAGATCCTGGTACACGAAAAAGTACACGCCAAGCAATTACATAGCTTAGATTTATTGATTTTTGAGGTTTTTAAGGTTGTTTTTTGGTTTAACCCGATGGTGTTCGTGTATCAATCTAAAATTGTGATGATCCACGAGTATCTTGCCGACACCGAGTCGGTAAAAAAGACTTCGAAATCTAACTATTTTCAGTATTTACTCAATGCTAGTTTTAGTAGTGAAGATCTTATATTTTCGAGTCAGTTTTTAAATAATTCATCATTAAAAAAACGCATCAAAATGATACAGAAAAAACAAAGCCGATCTTTGGCTAAACTTCAATATTTATTTGCCATTCCGCTAACTTTTGCCATGTTGATTTTTGTGGCCAATGTATCGGCGAATACGATTCAAAATAAAGTTTCTGAAGCAAGCGCTACTCCCATACAAAACACAGCTAATGTTGAAATAATTGCTGAAAATAACGAAAATCAGCCCATAGATTTTCCTTTTGCGGTAGTCGATCAAATTCCGCTTTTTAAAGGCTGTGCAGAGCTGTCTGAAACAGAGCAAAAAACCTGTACTTCAGAAAAAATAAGCAATTTTGTTTATAAAGAGATCAAAAAAAATCTAAGTGAAAGACTGAAAAATAGGGGAATGCAACGAATTGTAGTTCAGTTTAGGATATCAGCTTCAGGAAAGATAGAAAAAGCAAGAGCCAGAGCGATTTTGGCGGGCAATAACCATGAAGCTATAGAAACCGCCGCGGTTAAAGCCGTAGAAGCGCTTCCGCAATTAATCCCGGGAGAACACAATTCTGAAAAAGTAAATGTGATTTACTCGCTGCCGATTATTTTAAATGAAAAAGCCTAATCATGCTTAAAAAATATGTTTTTTATATTATAGCGTGCGTGAGTTTAGCACTATTAATTTCATGCAATCATTCAGAGAAGAGCACTAAAACTTTTACATTAAGGGGAACAATGGAAGGAGAAAATACAGACTATCTAATTATGTTTTATACTGATAGTTCCAATGTAAATAAGAGGGATACTATACCTGTTAAGGGCAAGACTTTTTCTAAAACAGCTACTTTAATTCACCCCCAGATGGTTTCGTTTTATAGTAATTTAACCGGAAGATACATGGAAGACCCTAATAGGGTATCTTTTTTTTTAGAACCAGAAGAAGTTGAATTGAATTTAAAAGAAGGTGAATTTAAGGAAGTTGAGATTGAAGGTTTGAAAACGCAATCGGAGTATGTCGCCCTAAATGAAAAAACGGAGCCTCTATACGATGAAATTGAACAAATCAGGATCAAAATAGAGGAATTAAAAGATCGGAACATAACTTCTAAGAATGAAAATCTAGAAACGGAAGTTGATAATTTAAAGATTGAATGGAAAAGTTTGTTAGATGATATTCAAAGAATCAAATTAGACTATGCAAAGGAGAATCCTGATTCTTATGTAAGTGGATACATTTTAAGTTTTTATAGTAAATCCTTATCTAAGGATTCACTAAAAAAATATTTTTCCAATTTACATCCAAAAATTCAGAAATCCATTTATGGTGAAGCAATTCAGAGCATAATAGATTTACATATCGTGAATACGGGAGAAATGGCTCCAGACTTTTCTAAAGAAAGTTTAAATGGAGGAAAGGTAAAGCTTAGTGATTTTAAAGGAAAAATAGTTTTATTGGATTTTGGAGCTGCTTGGTGCGTGCCTTGCAAAAAAGAAATCCCTGCTATAAAAAAGATGTATGACAAATATCATGCTAATGGTTTCGAAATCATTGGGGTGTCATTCGATAAGGATAAAGATAGTTGGAAAGAAAATGTAGCGGAAGAAAAATTAGATTGGTATCACGTTTATGAAGGCTTGGAGAATTTAGGTAGAGAAAATTCGATTAATAAACTATATACGGTACAGCCTATACCTGCTTATATTTTGATTGATGAGAACGGCTTGATTATAGATCGATATAGCGGAGCTGCTAAGGATGATAAAGGTTTGGCTGAGTTAGAAGCAACACTTGAAGATATTTTTTCTTCAAATAAAAAAGTTTAAAATGAGATTTTTACTTATACTTTTTATAGGAATTCTCGGGCTAGAAACCATGTTGGCGCAAAGTAAACAGGTTGATATTAGAGATAATTACCAGAAGATCTTTGGGGTGGAAATGCTGGAATTTGGAAACCAGAAATTTCCTAAGCCTACCGTCAAAAAACTAAAGAAATCAGATCCTTTATACATGCTTACCGAGAAAAACAAAGTGATTTTATTAAACCTTTTTACAGATTATTCAGGTTTTCGTGAGTTTTCACAAGTAAAGGGAATAGAAGATAGTATTTCACTCCAGAAGGAATTTTACAGTTTTTTAAATGCTGATGCCCAGTTTGGGGATTTAATGGATAAAATTTCTGAGAAAATAAATAATGGAAAATTTATAGATACAGTTACTATAGATCAATTAACCGATGTGGCTTCAAAGTATTTTTATATCAAGGGAATAGACGAACAAGGCCGATATGAAGGAAAAGTTTGTGGTGGTTTAAATGGTAATTCAGCGAACCCATCAATTAAACATCCTTTTATCGAAGCTTTTTCGGTAGCTGCTATATTAGAGAATTTTCAGAAGGGAAGTAATCTTTATGACCAATTTGTAAGAGGGATGAAAAACTTAAATAAAATTCAGTTTTCAGAAAACCAGGAACAGCGTCTTTTGGAAGCGCGGGGAGCGATGTATTTATTCATGTTTAATAATCAGGAATTTCGAGATACTCTTATTTCAGAATATGAAAAGCGAAAGCAGGTGCTTCCGTTTTATCTAAAAGTATAATTTATGCGTTTAAATATTACTGTTTTTTTTGTTTTTGTAAGTCTTTCGATTTACGCACAGTCCAATACAAAAATTGCCGATAGTTTATATGCCGTAGGCAATTATGAGGAAGCGGTTTTGTTAATGGAAAAAGAAGATACTTCTTCAGTAAAAATTTTAAAAGATCTGGCTAAATATTACAAAGCCAATAGTGAAGAGAAAAAAGCGTTAAAAACCTATAGGAAAATCCTTGATTTGGATTCGAACCGAGTAATTACGGCTTTAAATTATGGGGAAACACTTTTAAGTCTAAATCAATTAAAGGAGGCTGATAGTTTATATAAAAAAATAAGCCTTCGTTTTCCTGAGAATGCGCAATTCTATTATTCCAGAGGTTTGGCAAACGAGCGATTGGGGAATGATAGCATTGCTTTAGACTTATATAAAAAAACTCATAAATATGACCAGTATCACCAAAATGCCTTATATAAACTATCCAAAGAAAGTCTTAGGAATAAGGATTATCAGCAGGCATTAGCTTATACAGCAATGGGGCTGGCAAAAAACGAAAGTAATGTATCATTACTTTCAATAACGGCGCAAACCTATTCGGCAATGGCCGTCTTTTACGAGGCTATTCCGCATTACGAGAAGATCATTAAATTAGGGCAGGGTAGCGAGTTTATTCATACTAAATTGGCATACGCCTATTATAAAGATGGTAATTTTGGTCAGGCCATTGAAAATTATAAAGAAGCCTTATTATATGAGCCGGGAAACTCTTCTACGCACTTTTTACTAGGAAAAATGTATGCATTAACGAAAGATTTTCAGAATTCCGAACAACATTTATTAATGGCTATCAAAATCAAAGATCAGCCTATGGATGCCGAGTATTTTTCCCTGGCCCTAACTTATAAGTACCTAGAAGCGTATAAAAAAGCATTCGATTGGTTTCAAAAAACCTTAAAGGAAAATCCAGATCATACCCGAGCGCTTTATGAGCGTGCGGTCGCGGCCGATAATTATTTTAAAGATGTGGATACCCGAATAAATTATTATCAGGCCTTTTGGGATAAATATTACGGAGAAGATTCCAACTATTTAGCTAAAGACATGCTATATCTTACTAAAAACAGAATCAGCGATTTAAAAGAAAAAAAGCATATGGCAAAAGATAAACTGGATAAAGCGAATTCAAAAGATTCTTTAGCAGAAGTTGAAAACGATTCTACAAACCTGGCAAACCAGAAAAAATAGTATAAAATTCATCTAATCTTGGGGTTAAGCGCAATTTGATTATTTTTGAAGTTACAAGCCGAAGATTTGATGAAAAGAAGAGTACTTCCAGTTTTAGCATTATTAATTATTTCCTGCAATTTTGAGACGAAAAAAATCTCTTCAGAAGAAGTTTTAGAGCAGGAATCAAAGTCTCTAAATTGGAAAGAAGTCGATGAATATCCGGCTTTTGAAGAATGCCAGCAGGAAACTGAACTGACTGCCGCCAGAAATTGTTTTGAAACAGCCGTGGCCAACAATATTTATGCTTATTTAGAAAAGCAACAGCCGGTAGTTAGTAAAAGTATTGACGATACGATTTATATTTACCTTGAAATCACCAAAAAAGGAAAACCAGAAATCGATTCTATTTCAGCCATAGATAGCACAGTGACCAATCAATTACCAAAAATAGAAAACTGGCTAAGGGAAAGTATCGATTCGTTACCTAAAATTTATCCAGCCAGTAAAAGAGGAATTCCGGTTTCTACAGCTTTTAAAATGCCGATAGTAATTAAAGCGGAGTAATTTTAGTTCGCAATTACAGTAGAAAGTTGGCAGTGTTGAAGGTTAAATTTTAAAGTTGAAATCTGTAAATTTTTTTTAAATAAAGCATACGATTCACATTTGGTTTTTTAATTTCACTACTCACTACTCACTACTCACTACTCACTACTCACTACTCACTACTCACTACTCACTACCAATAACCACATTCCATTTTCTTACCGAATATTGCTTGATGAGACCGTTTTTATAATATGGGTCATTTTCAGCAAAATGCTTGGCGGTTTCTTCAGATTCAGATTTAAAGATAAAAACAGCTTTATCAGCAGGATTATCTAACGCACCTGCCATTATAATTTCTCCGGCTTCCTGGGCTTTTTTTGCCATTCCTAAATGTTCTTCGCGATATTTTCCTCGTTCTTCTAAATAAGAATCCACCAGATGATAGGTTAAGATGTAATAATTCATACCGTTGATTTTCGTTAAATATAGGAATAGAAATTAGATTAAGAGATAAGATAATTTGAAGATGCGGTGATTTGCTAATTTGAAAATCTAATTTTTATGCTGAATATTGAAATTAAAAAAGGAGTAATTTCGACTGAAGCGCAGCGGAAGATAGAAATATGCAAACTGTGACTGTTAAGTGAAACTCACCTCTTAAACGTTCTTCCTTTCCATTGATAACCACCGAAAAGCGAAAGAAATGCTACATAAACTGAAAAAAAAGGATGCAATACACTGCTTATCATATAATGTCGCATTAAGGACTCCTGTTTAAAAAACTGGCTTGCATTATATAGCAAAACAAAGTCTACATTGAATTTTACTAAAAAAAGGATCATAAAATATGGAAAAGGAAACAGTTTAAAAATACCCAAAAGTAAACTTAAACTAAAAGCCAGATTCATGATAAATACAATTATGCCGATAAGTTTAGCAAAATTACTGGTGTAAGCCGAGGTTTTTGAAGCCCAGCGAATCCTTTGCTGCACCATTTTTTTAAAATTATTCAGCGGTTTTGTGGTCACCACCGCAAATTTATCTTTAAGAAAAGTAACTTTTAATTGTTGATTTATAAATTTTTGGAGTAAAAATACATCGTCACCACTGGCGATATCTGAATTTCCATCGAATCCATTTTGGTTAAAAAAGGCTTCTTTTTTATAACAAAGATTAGCGCCATTGGCCATAAATGCCCTATTAAGTCCGAATGCCCCGGCCCCGGAAATTTGCAGACTTAAAAAGTCAAGAGCTTCGAAAGCGGTACCAAATTTGGGGTTATTGACTTCAATAGTAACCGGCGCAGCAATCATGGCTGGATTACTTTTTATAATTTCAGTATTAAAACTTTGTAACCAGTTTTGGGGCATTTTACAATCAGCATCGGTGGTAAGAATATAGTCAAATTTAGAAATTTCGATAGCGGTTTTTATCGCATCCTTTTTTGGGGAATTAGAACTACGAGTGTTTTGTATAACTTTTAGATTAAATTGCGGTTGCTTTTCGATAAATTCAGAAATAATTTTTTCAGAATCATCTGCAGAATCGTCATTTACCAAAAAAATTTCAAAACGCTCTAAAGGATAATTCAGCAATAATAAACTTTCAAGTAATTCGGGTAGGTTTTCGGCTTCATTTCGAAATGGGATGACGATAGAAAATCTGTTTTCTGGAGTTTCGTAGTCATAAAGTGGTGTTTCTAATCTACTCCAGCCTTTTTTTAAGGCAATCATTAAAGAAGCGTAAGAAAGTGCAATCAAAACAACAAATATCAACATAAGCATTTTTTCTTTTTCCCGAACCGGTGAGGTTTCGGTAACGGAGTGGTAATTTATCGCAAAGATAGATTTCCGTAGCTTTGCAAAAGAGGAATAGTTTAATTTCCTTGTCAAAAAATCACGAATTTGAGCGAAAAGATCATTTTAGGAATCGACCCTGGAACCACCATTATGGGGTTTGGATTGATAAAGGTGAAGAATAAGAATATGGAGTTTTTGCAGCTGAATGAGCTTCAGCTAAAAAAGTATGATGATCACTACGTAAAACTTAAATTGATCTTTGAAAGAACCATACAGCTTATTGATACGTTTCATCCCGATGAAATCGCTATTGAAGCGCCGTTCTTTGGGAAAAATGTACAATCCATGCTAAAGTTGGGTAGAGCACAGGGAGTTGCGATGGCAGCAGGACTTTCACGTGAAATCCCGATTACCGAATATTTGCCAAAAAAAATAAAAATGGCCATAACCGGAAACGGAAATGCCAGTAAAGAACAGGTCGCTAAAATGCTGCAAAGCATGCTGAAGTTAAAATCCCTGCCTAAAAACCTGGATTCTACCGATGGTCTTGCCGCTGCAGTTTGCCATTTTTATAATTCTGGACAACCAAATATTGGTAAAAGTTACACTGGCTGGGACGCGTTTGTCAAGCAAAATCCAGACAAAATTCGGTAATTTGATAATTTAACAATTTGAAAATTAATTATCCCATTAGCACATTTCCAAATCTTCAAATTAAAAAATGAGCGGAATCTACATTCACATCCCATTTTGTAAGCAGGCTTGTCATTACTGCGATTTTCATTTTTCAACTTCTTTAAAGAAGAAAATTGAACTGGTAAGCGCTTTGCAAAATGAATTAGTGCTTCGTAAAAACGAGCTGCCAAATGAACCGATCAAAACCATTTATTTTGGTGGTGGTACGCCTAGCTTGCTGAATTTAGAGGAATTAACCGCCATTTTTAAAACGATCTATGCGGAATTTACCATTGCTGAAAATCCGGAAATTACACTGGAAGCCAATCCAGATGATCTTTCTGAAGAGAAAATAAATGAGTTGGCCAATTCAAAAATCAACCGACTAAGTATTGGGGTGCAATCATTTTTTGAAGAAGATCTCAAACTAATGAATCGTGCCCATAATGCTGAAGAAGCACTAAATTCTATAAAATTAGCCAGATCAAAATTCGATAATATTTCGGTCGATTTAATTTATGGGATCCCGGGAATGAGTAACGAGCGTTGGCAAAAGAATATTCAGATATTACTGGATTTGGATATTCCTCATATTTCCAGCTATGCGTTAACAGTCGAACTTAATACCGCTTTGCAGAAATTCATTGAAAAAGGAAAAATAAAGCCGGTAGACGATGCTGCTGCGGCACAACATTTTGAAACTCTAAGAACAGTATTAAAAAATGCAGGCTTTGAGCATTATGAGTTTTCAAATTATGGAAAACCCGGTTATTTTTCACAAAACAATACCGCCTATTGGTTAGGAAAACCATATTTGGGAATTGGTCCTTCTGCACATTCTTACGACGGGAATAGCCGAAAATGGAACATTGCAAATAACACGCTTTACATAAAAGCTATCGAAAGGTCTGAACTGCCTTTGGAGGTTGAAGAATTAAGTATTACCGATCGTTACAACGAATATATTATGACCCGCTTACGAACGTATTTTGGTGTAGATCTGGTTGAAGTTGAGTCAGAATTCGGTAAAGAATATCTGGAATATTTAAAGGAACAGTCGGTTGTATTATTTGAAAAAGAGCTTTTAAGAATTGAAAATGACGTGATGCATATTACTGAAAAAGGAACCTTTTTAAGTGACGGTATTGCTGCCGATTTATTTTATATCGATTAAGATTTAGATCGCTTCGCTGTTAGAAATTAGATCTGAGAATATTGGCTTTAGAGGTGCGTTTTTATTCAAAATATCTGAATCATTTGAAGTCACTTATTCTTTACTTGCAGCCGGATTCGTTCTAAAAATATAGATAAAAGCAGCCGCAAAAAGTATATAGATAACTGTAAGTGAAATAAAGATCTCTGGATGTTGTTCGATATCAAACGCTATTTTAAAGAAAGTAACTGCACCAACACCAAAATGCATTAAATTTCCAAAAGAAATCGGTTTGTTATAAATCCCACCAATAAGTGTTCCTTTAGCCATCCAATTTAAGATTGCAAATCCCAGGTACAATGCACTAAGTATTTTCAAAAACAGTACTGTGATAAGGTTGGGTTCAATATTTAAAAATTCAATTATTTCAGTTGGTAGAAAAGAGATAAAAAGTCCTAAAACTGCTAAGAAAAAGGCACTTGCAGTCATGATGATACTGGTTTTCATTTTTGGTTTAGTTTGAATTTCGTAAGAAGTAAGTAGAATATTATTACAGTTTGTTACACCATTTATACGCGCAGTAAACTAGGAGTAAAGTGCAATAGTCTGAAATGATTGAAGAATTCCTGTAGCCTATTATATTTGAAACATCCGTATTTAAATAATTAGCCAAATTTATTGTTAGCTGCAAACTGCAGCTGCCAACTTCAAAAAATATCGCTAATTTTACTCGATAATCGAGATTAAATGCTCCGAGGCTTGCCTCGAAATAAATATGATTTTCACACAAATGCCAAGGGCTTGTCCTGAGGTAGTTTACTTAAACATTAGGAAGTTTAGACTACAAATTATGCTTGCACAAATTCAGTATGAAGGAAAAAGTTTTGCGATCGATTTTTCAAAACCTATCGATATATCGCTGAGTTTGCGTGGGGACGATAAAAACCCGATTGCATGGTATTTGGATTCACCTAAAATTACGCCTTTTAGAGATGGTGATTTTGTAGGGAAAGTTTCAGAAGGGGCTTCGGTGAATTTTAATAATATTCAGTTTAATCCACATGCACATGGCACGCATACCGAATGTGTTGGACATATCAGTAAAGAGTTTTTCAGTATAAACCAAAGCCTAAAAAACTTCTTTTTTAAAGTAAAATTGATCTCTGTAAGTCCAGAACTTCAAGGTGAGGATCAGGTGATTTCCGTAGCAAAACTAAAAGAGCAAATTAAAGATTCCTGTCCAGAGGCTTTAGTGATAAGAACACTGCCAAATTATATCGAAAAACGAAGCAAGAAATATTCGCATACCAACTGGCCATATTTATCTGAAGAAGCCATGCTTTTTATACGGCAATTAAATATAAAGCATTTATTGATCGATCTGCCATCGGTAGATAAAGAAAAAGATGAAGGAAAATTACTAGCACATAAAGCCTTTTGGAACTATCCTAAAAATACCCGTTTTGAGGCTACGATTACAGAGCTGATTTATGTTCCTAATCATGTGTCTGACGGGGATTATTTTCTGAATTTACAAATTACCTCCTTCGAAAATGATGCCGCGCCTTCTAAGCCTGTGTTGTATAAAATTCAGTAATAAATGAAAACCACACTTAAGCTTGAAGAACTGGCTAAACTGTGTTTGGGCATTTTGCGTTCTATTTTTTAGATATGTCGTGGTGGGTTATAAGCTTATTTTTTGCACCGGATACCGGTGTGATTGGTTATGTCTTCAATGTTAAAACTGGTTCGTTTTTATACAATTTATGTCATCATCAAGGCTTAGCGATTTTGTTTTGGTTGATAGGCTTTTATCTTCATCTTCAGGTTTTACAATTAATAGGTGTAATTTTGTTTTCTCATTCGGCTTTTGATTGTATTTTAGGATACGGACTCAAATACGAAAAAGGTTTTAAATTCACCCATTTGGGAGAAATTGGAAAGTAGGATATGGAATTACTTTTTATTGGGCTGGCAGCAGGTGCCATTGCAGCGTACTTTATTTTTACAGCGTTTAACAGGGATCGTTCTAAGGTAAAAACCAAAGAACAATCTGTGGTATTAATGGAAAAAATTAGGAGTGTTTGTAAGTTTATAACGGTAGAAGGCGATTTTTCTGAAATCTATCATTATGAAAATCTAAAGGAAAAATATATAAGTCTTATTTTCGGAAAAAAGAAAGCAATTATTTTGATTAACGCAAAGGCACATGTTGGTTTCGATCTAAGCAAAATTAAGATGGAAAGTGATAACGAGAAAAAGCAGATTATCCTTACCAATTTTCCAGAACCTGAATTGCTTACTGTAGAAACTGATTTTAAATATTATGATAAGCGCGAAGGCTGGGCCAATCCTTTTACAACTTCAGATTTAACGGATATAAATCGTGATGCAAAAAAACACATAGTAGATAAAATTCCAGAATCTCCATTATTTGAACAGGCAAGAAAAGATGCTTTAAATACGGTGTTGTTAATGGAAAATATTGTACAAACCATAGGTTGGAAACTGGATTACTCGGCCTTGATTTTAGAGGAAGACGAGCAAAAAAAGATCGAAAAGAAATAATTCCGAATATCACCAGCATGGATATAGATACCTTTAGAGATTATTGCCTGGCTAAAAAAGCGGTTACCGAGCATTTACCTTTTGATCCTGAAACCCTTGTCTTTAAAGTGATGGGGAAAATGTTTGCTTTGGTGTCATTAGACGCTGTTCCATTACGAGTGAATTTGAAATGTGATCCTGAAAAAGCTTTGGAACTTCGTGAAGAATACGATGGTAAAATCATAGCCGGATATCACATGAATAAACAACATTGGAACACCATGATTTTGGATGGTGAAATTCCATCCCAATTAATTTTTGAACTTACAGACCATTCGTATCATCTTATCGTTAATAGCCTAACGAAAAAACAAAAAAAAGAATTCGACCAATTATAATGGCACAACACATCAACTTTTATAAAAAACAGATTGAAATTCATCAACATGCAGCTGATAAACTCGCTAAAAAATTGCTAGCCTCCAGTTTACTGCGTTTGGCAGTATTTTTAGTGATTTGTTTATTGGTGTATGTTTTTTGGGGCAATACCCAGGTTATCATCTCTTCGATTATTGGCGGGATCGCGCTTTTTGTTTTTCTGGTGTCCAGGCACAGCGATCTTAAGTACAAAAGCGATAAGCAAAAAGCGATAATTAAGTTGAATCAAACCGAAATTGATGTGATGCAATCGCGGCAATTTCAAGATTTGCCTGATGGTAGTGAGTTTGAAGTTCCCAATCATGATTATGCACAGGATATAGATCTATTTGGGAGAGGTTCCTTTTTCCAGTATTTAAACAGAACGGCACTTTACGAAGGCACCAAAAAGCTGGTGGGCATTTTATTGGCAAATGATATTGAAAGTATCCAGCAAAAACAGGAAGCAGTACAAGAACTGGCTGAAAAAGTTAAATGGCGACAAGAATTTAGTGCCACGGCAAGTTTGGTGAAAACAACCGAATCTTCTACTACCATTGTAAACTGGTTTAAAGAATATAAACGTTTTGTTCCCAGATTTATAAAGTGGCTTTCTCCGGTGTTTTCTATTTTATCCATTGCTGTGATTATTGGCTATGCTCTTGGTTTTGTAAGTGAATTTCAGTTATTATTATGGTTAATTGTTGGAATTTTAATTACAGGAATTTACCTGAAAAAGATTAATCTACTTTCGGGTAGTGTTTCTAAAATTCAGGATACATTTCACCAATATCACCAGTTGCTGGGAATGCTGGAAAATGAGGAATTTTCTTCAGAAATAATGGCAGCCAAAAAACAGGCAATTAGAACAGAAAGTAAAAAAGCATCACAAATTTTTAGGGAATTTTCAAAGGCTATCGATGCTTTGGATCAGCGTAATAATATGTTGTTCGGGATTTTCGGGAATGGATTTTTACTTTGGGATCTGCGGCAGTCCTTAAAACTGGAAAATTGGATTGCAACTTATGGACTTCAGGTTGAAAACTGGTTTGGAGTAATCGAAATTACCGATGCTTATAATTCTTTGGGGAATTTTAGTTTTAATCATCCAGAGTACAGCTTTCCGAAGATAAATCCTGTAGAAAAAGGAATTTCAGCAACGCAATTAGCACATCCATTACTTCATCCACAAAAACGTGTGGCTAATGATTTTCATATCGATAACAAAGAATTTTTTATTGTTACGGGAGCAAACATGGCCGGGAAGAGTACGTTTTTAAGAACGGTTTCTCTGCAAATTGTAATGAGTAATATTGGTTTACCGGTATGTGCTGAAAATTGCCAGTATACTCCTATAAAATTAATTACCAGTATGAGAACCAGCGATTCGCTAAACGATGACGAATCGTATTTCTTTTCTGAATTAAAACGACTTAAATATATCGTAAACCGTATACAACAAGACCGATATTTTATAATTTTAGACGAAATTCTAAAAGGAACAAACAGTACCGATAAAGCTAATGGTTCTAAAAAGTTTGTTCGTAAGCTGGTACGTTCGCATTCTACAGGTATTATCGCTACCCACGATTTGAGCCTTTGCGAAATTACCGCAGAATTACCTCAGGTGAAAAACCACTATTTTGACGCAGAAATTATAAATGATGAACTTCATTTTGATTATCGCTTTAAGAACGGAATTTGCCAAAATATGAATGCTTCGTTTTTATTGCGAAAAATGGAGATTGTAGACGAATAGATTTATAGTATGTTAACTAGCTTAATTCTTTACTCAGGCTTTTCAGGAATTACCGTTTTTTTAGGCGGTCTCTTGGCTAATTTTTTTAATCATCACATTAAGGAGTCTCCTGTAAAATACGAGATTACTCATTTTTTTATGTCTTTTGGTTCAGGAATTATTTTATCTGCTATTGCATTGGTTTTAATTCCAACGGGGATGGAACGATTGAGCCTGTCCGGTATGACTTTTTCTTTTGTACTTGGTACAATACTTTTTTTATTTATAGATAGATATTTGGCGAAAAAAGGAGGTCAAACTGCTACACTTTTAGCGATGATGATGGATTTTGTTCCCGAGGCTATTGCTCTGGGTGCTGTTTTTGCTATTGATCCTAGTATGGCCACATTACTTGCGGTTTTTATAGGTCTGCAAAATTTACCTGAAGCTTTTAACTCTTTTCGTGATATGGTGCAAAGCGGTTATTCTGTAACAAAGAGCTTGGTGATCTTTTTCTTTTTAAGTTTTTGCGGGATTTTTGGTGCGCTTTTGGGGCATTTTGTATTAAGTGATTTTCCTAATCTCACTGCGCACTTAATGACCTTTGCCAGTGGTGGAATTCTTTATTTATTAATTCAGGAAATTATACCAGAAAGTAAACTAGATAAGAATTATATCGCTTCTTTAGGAGCAAGTTTGGGTTTTTTAAAAGGAATTATTGGTGAAAAATTAATTTAATGGATTCATTAACCCAGATTGTGTTAGGAGCTTCGGTAGGCGAAGTGGTTTTAGGTAGAAAAGTAGGAAACAAAGCAATGCTCTATGGGGCGATTGCAGGGACTATTCCAGATTTGGATGTGATTGCCAGTAATTTTACAGACACCATTACGGCAAACGAAATCCACCGGGGATTTACGCATTCTATCTTTTTTGCGCTGATTTTTGCACCCATTTTCGGATGGATCATTTCTAAAATTGAAAGAAAAGCTGATGTCGATTGGAAAGAATGGTCTAAACTAATGTTTTGGGGGCTCTTTACGCACCCCCTTCTTGATATGTTTACCACCTGGGGAACGCAGCTTTTTTGGCCGGCGGATATTCGTTTGGCTTTTAAAACGATTTTTGTGATCGACCCTTTTTATACACTTCCGTTTTTATTTTTCACGGTATTGGCGGCTTTTCGGCCTAAAGATTCCATCAGCCGAAGAAAACTGAACTATATGGGGTTACAGCTAAGTTGTTTTTACCTTCTTTGTATTACGATTCCTTTAAAGCTTTATACTTTTTATGAATTTAAAGATGCTTTAAAAGAACAAAACCTTTCGTATTACGAAATAGAAACGAAACCTACGCCGTTTAATACGATTCTCTGGACAGCGAATGTCGCTACCGAGAAATCTTATTTGGTAGGAACTTATTCGATATTAGATGACCAACCCATAGAGTTTCGTCGCTATCCTAAGAATTATCACTTATTAGGCGATATTGAAAAATACCCAAATTTCGCCCGACTCGTAAAAATATCGAAAGGTTGGTATACTATTACTGAAAGGGATGGCGATCTATACTTTAATGATTTGCGCTTCGGAACGATAGATCCCACCGGAAATGATTCCCGGTTTGTGTTTAGCTATAAACTTGAAGTGAAAAATGGCGAACTTATCGCTACCGAAGTTAAAAAAGATTACGGGGATGCTTCTAAAATGATGAAAGGATTGTTTGAAAGAATTAGAGGGAACTAGGTTTCAGTGTGCAGTTTTCAAAAGCAGTGTGCAGTCGCAGTATGTAGTCTCAGTAGGCAGTGGTAAAGTTCAATAAACAGAGATCAATTAGCAGGCAGCCTTTAGCTTTCAGCAATCAGCAATCAGCAATAACCAATTTTAATTAGAAATCTAATTCAAAATTTTGTCCTGATTCCTGAATATTTGAGCTTAGAAAATAGACCTTTTTGGAATATTTTTAACCTTAAGTACTTAAAATATTGAGCAAACCTCACAGGTTTATCCCGTATAGTTATCGGGACTGTGAGGTTTATTTGTACACTTTTGAAAGATGAAACGAATGTCAATATTTCGAGCTTCCTTCGCTATCAGGAATTTGATGTGAGATCGAAGGCAGGAATGCCATTCAAAATTCAAAATAAATTTCGTGGTTCTTTCCTCTCTCGTCTTGTTTATATTCTAACTCCTAAAATCTTATTTCCTTATCTTAGGTGCTGTAAAAATCCCAGATTGATGAAACTACAATTCCTGCTATTCTCATGTTGTTTATTTTTCATGAATACTTTTTCTGCACAAAACCCATCAGCGCAATTGGATAGTATTCTTAATGCCGAAAGTCAACATCAAGCTTACGATTATGCTGAATATCCTTTAGGATTACATACAGAAGAACTTTATAAATCCGAGGCCGATTTTGCTCAAAAACTACTTGATGATTTATCCAAAATCGATAGATCAAATCTTTCACAAACCGAAAAAATCACAGCCGAATTAATGAAGTTTAAACTTCAGGAGCGCGTCGATCAATATCAATATAAAGCCTATTTAAATCCTTTGCTTTCAGATGCCGGATTTCATGTAAGCTTACCGTATCATGTTGGACGGTTAAATAATTACGAACAGGTGAAACGGTATCTAAAAAAGCTCAATGCGATTCCGCAATATGTTGATCAAAACCTGGAATTTTTGCGAGAAGGTTTAAATCTGGGAATTACTCAGCCTTTAGTGATTTTTGATGGATATGAATCAACTTATAATGATCAGATTGTAGATAATTATAAAGAAAGCTTTTATTACAGTCCGTTTCAGCATTTACCTAAAAACTTAACGCAAACGCAAAAAGATTCCGTATTAAAAGCGGCTAAAATTGCGGTAGAAGAAAACGTAATTCCAGAATTTAAACGAATAAAGAAATTTTTTGAAACCGAATATTTTCCAAAAACGCGAAAAAGCATAGGTGTTTCTGAAATTGCTAATGGGCGCGAATATTATCAAAACAGAATTCGCTATTATACCACGCTAGATCTTACGGCCGATGAGGTGCATGAGATCGGATTAAAGGAAGTTGCGCGCATTAACGCTGAAATGAAAGCGATTATTGATGAAGTTGAATTTGATGGAAGTTTTGATGAATTTATCGAATTTCTAAGAACCGACGATCAATTTTATGCCGAAACCGGAAAAGAATTATTAAAGGAAGGGCGAGATATTACGAAGCGTATCGATGCACAGCTACCTCGATTTTTTAAAGTTTTACCCAGAAAACCATACGGAGTAGCGCCGGTTCCAAGTGCTATCGCCCCAAAATATACGGCAGGACGCTATAAAGGGGCATCTTCCCCAACCGAGCCTGGATACTTTTGGATTAATACCTATAAATTAGAAAGTAGGCCAATGTATGCATTACCCGCTTTAGCGCTTCATGAAGCTGTTCCTGGGCATCATTTGCAAATATCTTTAAACGCCGAATTGGGGGATAGTATTCCACCATTTCGACGCGGATTTTATCTATCGGCTTATGGAGAAGGCTGGGGATTGTATGCCGAAAGTTTAGGTGAAGAAATGGGGATTTATGAGACGCCGTATCAAAAATTCGGACAGCTAACGTATGAGCAATGGCGAGCCTGTCGATTAGTGGTGGATACCGGAATGCATGCCAAAGGCTGGAGTCGGGAAAAAGCTGTGGCATTTTTAACTAAAAATACGGCACTTTCTTTACATGAAATTAATACCGAGATCGATCGTTATATCTCCTGGCCGGGGCAGGCATTATCCTACAAAATAGGAGAGTTAAAGATTAAAGAATTACGTAAAAAGGCAGAAGAAATTTTAGGAGGAGCATTCGATATTCGAGAATTTCACAGCATGATTTTATCGCAGGGAACGGTTACCTTAACGCTCATGGAAGATTTGGTAGATAACTATATAAAGATGACAAAAAATGAGTAAAGCAGTTTTATTCTTATTCTTCTTGCTTGGTTTTCAATTAAGTTTTGGACAAAATCAGAATGATTACGAAGAGGTAAAAGAATCAATAATTTCAGCATATAATTCGGATAATTATAAAGCGATTTTTGATAACTATTCCACTCAGATGAAAGAAGCGCTGAACTTAGAAAAGACTGAGGAATTTTTTAAGAATCTAAACAGTTCTGCAGGAAATATTATCGATTCCAAGTTTCTAGGTTTTAATCCGCCGTATAGCATGTATGCAACAGAATTTGATCGAGGCGCATTTATGTTTAGTTTGGCACTTTCAGAAAATAAACAAATCACGGGTTTTAAATTTACCCCCTATGGAAAGGCAACAAATCTTGCTGAAGCCGATACGATGCTCGATTTACCTTTTGAAGGCGAGTGGTATGTTGTTTGGGGTGGCGACACTAAAGAAGATAATTACCATGTAGAGCATCCTGCACAAACTGCAGCTTTTGATTTCTTAATGATTAACGACGATCTTAAAACACATGAAGTTGATGGAAGCAGTAATGAACAATATTACGCTTTCGGAAAAGAAATTTTATCGCCTGCAGCCGGGGAAGTGGTAATGGTGGTAGATGGCATTTATGATAATATCCCTGGCGAAATGAATCAGGATTTTGTGACCGGAAATACGATAGTGATCAAACTAAAAGAGGATGAGTATTTATGGCTGGCGCATTTTAAAAAGCATTCCATACAGGTAAAAGAAGGCGAGCGGGTTGAAGAAGGACAATTATTAGGATTATGCGGGAATTCGGGTAATTCTAGTGAACCCCATTTGCATATGCATATTCAGGATGAGCTAAAAATGAATAGTGCAAAAGGATTAAAATCTTATTTCAATCGCTTAAAAGTAGATCGAAAATATATCGAAAATTATTCGCCGATTCGTGGAGATTTGATCGAGAAGATTTAGATAGTGGTTGGTATTGAGTATTTAGATATTAGATCGCTTCGCTGTTAGAATTCAGCAGACTGAAAATGTTAAAATTTGAATGCTGAATTTTGAATTAATTTTAGCTGACCGCTGATGTCTGACTAAGACTGAAATAAGTTGCCCTTTTTCTTAAACTTTTAAACAATGGAAAAAGGTAAACAACGCCGGGTTTTTAGTGTTGAGCTAAAACTTGATTTAGTGAAAAAAATCGAACAGGGTG
>Ga0098065_1000177_pt1 | contig 33813 bp, 31 predicted proteins | sample 25_taG_FD_75062 | JGI IMG/M metagenome (GOLD analysis project Ga0098065, IMG submission 75062) | Marine viral communities from Cariaco Basin, Caribbean Sea - 25_WHOI_OMZ | ecosystem: Environmental > Aquatic > Marine > Oceanic | place: Caribbean Sea: Cariaco Basin | collected 2014-11-08 | reverse complement strand
GGATGAAATTAAAGAAGATGCCGCTGCTATTTTTTTGCTAGGTGATCTTTTTGATTTTTGGTTTGAATATAAACATGCTGTGCCTAAAGGCTTTGTTAGAGTTTTAGGAAAACTGGCCGAACTGAAAGACAATGGTATTCCCATCTATTTTTTCATCGGAAATCATGATCTATGGATGGAAAATTATTTTGAAGAAGAACTAAATATTCCCATTTATCGCCGTCCAAAAGAATTTAAATTTAACGGAAAGAATTTTCTAATAGGTCATGGGGACGGACTTGGTCCGGGAGATTATGGCTATAAGCGGATGAAAAAGGTATTTACCAATCCCTTTGCAAAATGGTTGTATCGTTGGCTGCATCCTGATATTGGCATTCCGTTAGCCCAATATTTTTCAGTAAAAAATAAGCTCATCTCAGGAGATGAAGATGCTGAATTCTTAGGTGAAGATAACGAATGGTTAATCCAGTATTGTAAGCGTAAACTGGAAACTAAACATTATGATTATTTTCTTTTTGGTCACCGCCATTTACCTATGGAAATTAAGCTGAAAGAAGACTCTAAATATATCAATACCGGCGACTGGATTACACATTATACCTATGCCGAATTCGACGGAAATGATTTGCAGTTAAAAAAGCTGAAGGATAAATAGAAAGTTACAATTTACAGTAAATAGTAATGGCTAAAAAAATGATTAAAAATCTTCAAATATTCATCCTTTTCTTAGCCTTACCCATACTCAGCTATAGCCAGAAAACCAATACTATAAACTGGTTGAATTTTGAGCAATTAGACGATTCTTTAGCCAGAAAACCGAAAAAAACTTTTATCTATTTCTACGCCGATTGGTGCGTGTACTGCAAAAAGATGGAGAAAAATGCCTTTAAAAATGCTGAAATTATTGAAAAATTAAACTCTGATTTCTACGCGGTTAAAATGAATGCCGAAAGTACTGATACAATTACTTTTGAAGGCCAGAATTTCTATAATCAACAAGCGGAAATTATGCGAAATGGGATTCATCAGATTCCGTTGCTTTTAGCAAGCCGAGAAAACCTTGAATTTAGCTTACCAGTTATACTAATTTTAGACGAAAAATTTAGGGTTAAAAACCGCGAATTTGAATATTTAACGACTAAAAAAATGATGGAGCTGATAAACATCTACTAAGCTAAGTGCATATCATTATTTCGCTACTAAAGGCAGAATAACAAGCAGCTCAGTTTCAGAAACCTCTATCTGCGCTAGAACTTCCCCATTTATCGATGCACTTATTGGAATAATATAAGAATAACAAGGTTCTTCAATTTGTTCTGCCCGAATCACCAAATCGGTCGTTTCAAATCCCTCTACACTTATTCGATATTGATAAGTTTCCTTAACGCCCAGCATAAATACTCCCAGAGAATATTGAATTTCACTAGCTATAGAATTAGGTGCTGCATTTTCAATTTCGGGTATATAAATAAAATCAGAATTCCCCGAATCTGATTGTATCGTAATAATCTCTGGATCAACACTTCCGTTTTCAAGAAGATTTTCCCCCGAAGCATCTACCAGTCTTATTAAAAATTGCGGAGAATAATAAGAGTCTAAAAGCGCATTTTCTTCCAAAGAACATTCAATTTCCTCATCATCACCTGCACAACCTACCAAAAACACCAGTAAAAATAAAAATCGTAAAGTAGCTCTCATAAATCCCTGTTTTATAAATAGATACATAAACAACTAAATAGTTGCGTAAGCATCCAAAAATAATTTGCGTTAGGGATTGCAGTGAAAATCCTTTTGTGAGGTACAAGCAAAAGATTGTAGCGTAAAGCCCGGCCGCAGGCAACGTCTATATTAAGCCTCCAACATTTACTACATCAATTACAAATGGCTCGATGAGCCTTAGAAGCCGCGTTCTTTTTGGATGGTTTCGTAAGCTTCCTGCACTTTATCAAATTTCTCACGAGCTCCTTTTTTATATGCCTCATCCATGTGTTCTAACTTATCGGGGTGGTATTTCTTTACCATTTTACGATAGGCTTTTTTCACATCGGCATCTGAGGCTGATTTATCGATCTCCAGTATTTTATAAGCACTCTCTGGCGTTTGCTTAAGAAACATGGCCTTAATACTTTCAAAATCCTTAGCACCAATTTTAAGGTAACTGGCGATTTGCTGGATCATATTAGCCTCTGAGGTACTTACCGAGCCATCGGCCTGGGCAATGCCAAATAAAAAGTGCGTAATTTGCAATCGGGTGGGATACTGAGTACGGCTGGCCAAATATTGTGAAATTCGGGAGGCCGATAATTCGCGGTTTTTAATGACATCATTAAAAGTTCTAAACGTAGCATTGGCCCGTTCTTTCCCATAAGCACGAACAAAATAGGAACGCACATAATCCAGTTCGGTTTGCGAAACTTTACCATCTGCTTTAATAACCAGGGCGCAAAGTGACAATAAATTGAGTTCAAAATCACCCGGACTTACCGACGACGCCTGCTTCCCTCCCATCATCGACTGTAAAAAGCCACCACTGCTGCGATTCCAATTATCTAAAAGTGTCCCAATGATAAAACCAATAATGGCCCCGGGATATCGCATGTACATAAAACCTAAAACAGCTAAAAGCCACTTTATCATAGATCGAAATTTTTTAGCAAAGATAACATTTACAAAACTAACGGCTTTTATTGTAAGGCTAGGGATTTACGCACGACAACTTTATAAGAAATTAGGTTTAACGGCTGACTTTCATGAAGCTGAACTTAATTTAATATCTTTGTAAACTAATAAAGTCTAATAATAAATTACAATATATGTATCCAGCAGATTTAGTAAAGCCAATGCGTGAAGATCTTACTAGCATAGGTTTTGAAGAATTACATACCGTAGAAGATGTAGAAGCGGCAATGAAAAAAGAAGGAACTACGTTAGTTGTAGTAAATTCGGTTTGCGGATGTGCTGCAGCAAATGCTCGTCCTGGTGCCAGAATGTCTTTACAAAATGCAAAAACTCCAGATAACTTATATACCGTTTTTGCCGGTGTAGATCGCGAAGCTACTGATGTTGCTCGTGGTTTTATGGTACCGTTCCCTCCTTCGTCGCCTTCTATGGCCTTATTTAAAGATGGTGAGCTGGTACACATGTTAGAGCGCCACCATATTGAAGGACGTCCTGCTGAAATGATTGCAGAGAACCTTACCGGTGCTTACGACGAATTTTGCTAAGCAGCATTCACATTTAAAATATCAAAAACCGACAAGCAATTTGTCGGTTTTTTTATCACCATTGTTTTCCCATATTGTCCAGAATGACATGGAATGATCGTATAAGAAATCTGTGGCTATTTCCTTTAAAAACTTATTTTTGTAGTTTTAAACTGCATAATGAAGAAAATACTATCATATCCATTAACGGTAATTTTTTACTTTTTTTTCTTTCTTACCTTACTAATATTTCATCCAGTCCAATGGATATCATTAAAATTGGGAGGTTATTCTGCACATAAAAAAAGTGTAGATATTTTTAATTTTTTCTTGCTGCGCTGCCTTAACATATTAGGAACACGATTTGTGGTTGAAAACGAACATAATATCCCGGTAGAGCGTCCATGTATATTTGTTGCTAACCATCAGGGCGTTTACGATATCCCACCCATTATCTGGTATTTAAGAAAACACCATCCCAAATTTGTTAGTAAAAAAGAACTGGGCAAAGGGATTCCCAGTATTTCTTTTAATTTAAGACATGGTGGATCGGTTTTAATCGATCGTAAAAACCGTAGAGAAAGTTTATTAAAAATGGCAAAATTTGCCAAATATTTAAAAGAGACCAATCGCTCTGCCGTAATCTTTCCTGAGGGTACAAGAAGTCGAGATGGCCAACCTAAAAAATTTGCGGCCAGTGGAATGCAGATGCTTTTTAAGCAGATGCCACATGCGCTGGTGGTACCAATAACCATTAATAACTGCTGGCAACTTTTAAAGGATGGAAGTTTCCCTTTAACAATAGGGGTAAAATTACGAATGAAAGTTCATAAACCTGTTGAAATCGATTCTACCGATCCGGAAAGCCTGGTAGCCCTGGTAGAGCGTACAATAATTGCTGATATTCGATAAACTATGACTAACAAAGATTTGATTATTGAAAACACCATTCAGTTTGTAAAAGATACACTTAAAAACGCTGAAGGTGGGCATGACTGGTTTCATATAGAACGTGTTTTAAATAATGCTAAACTTATCGCTAAGACAGAAGAGGCCAATGATTTTATCATTCAGCTTGGCGCATTACTTCATGATATTGCCGATTCTAAATTTCATAATGGAGATGAGACGGTTGGGCCAAAAGTAGCTACCGAATTTCTACAATCTCAGCAGGTAAATGCAGATGTTATCGAGCATGTGGTAAAAATTATTCAGAATATCTCTTTTAAAGGCGGAAATGTAGAGCAACAATTTCATTCGACCGAATTGGATATCGTTCAGGATGCCGATCGTTTAGATGCCCTTGGTGCCATCGGGATCGCAAGAACCTTTAATTATGGTGGCTTTAAGGGAAGACCGCTTTATGACCCTGAAATAGCGCCAAAATTAAATATGACAAAAGAAGAATATAAAGCCTCTAATACTCCAACGATCAATCATTTCTACGAAAAGTTGTTATTGCTTAAAGATCGAATGAACACCAAAACTGGTACTGAAATTGCACAAAAACGCCATCAATATATGGAAAGCTTTTTAGATCAGTTTTACGCAGAATGGAATGGGGAAGCTTGAATTATTTTACAGTGAACGGAAAAAGGCATCAGCTTAAAAAAATTCAACATTCAACATTTAAAATTCAAAATTTGTAAAGTCAGCTTCTTTTCCTGCTTCCTAGCCCTTGATTCTTGAATATCTCGTCTATTTTCTCTTCTCTATATTCTAGATTATCACCGTATAAAGCACTTCAAATCATAGATTCAATTAATCTTGCTTTTGAAAAAATCACTCGGTCCTCATTAGTATTTAGGTCACTGAGTGATTTCAAAGAAATCGTATCAAAGTGCCCAGGATGATAGCAATCAATCTACAGTGACCATTAACAATAACACGTACAAAACTCTAAACAATCAGCTTAAAAAGAATTCAAAATTCAGCATTTAAAATTCAAAATTTTTAAAATAGCTTCCTGGCTCTCGATTCTTGAATATCTCGTCTATTTTCTCTTCTCTATATTCTAGATTATTACCGTATAAAGCACTTCAAATCATGGATTCAATTAATCTTGCTTTTGAAAAATCACTCGGTCCTCATTAGTATTTAGGTCACTGAGTGATTTCAAAGAAATCGTATCGAAGTGCCCAGGATGATAGCAATCAATCTACAGTAACCATTAACAATAACCCTTACAAAACTCTAAACAATCAGCTTAAAAAGAATTCAAAATTCAACATTTAAAATTCAAAATTTTTAAAATAGCTTCCTGGCTCTTGATTTACGAACTCTCTTTTCTCTGACCTATATTCTAGCAGCGCAGCAATCTAAATTCTTAATCCCCATCGCCACATCTTCAATTAGCAAATTATCAAATTGATCAATTCTAATTCTTCAAGTGTTCCGCAAAAAAGCCCATCATCGCTTTATAAAGATCTAATCGATTTTCTTCTTTAGCAAAACCGTGACCCTCATCATATTTCACCATATAAGGCACTTCTACTCCTTTAGATCTAAGGGTCTCTACGATTTGATCGGCTTCGTTAATATTCACTCTAGGATCATTAGCCCCCTGAACCACAAACAAAGGATTTTTAATTTCATCGACATGTAAGGCGGGCGAAATCTCGTCCATAATCTTTTTCTCTTCCGGAATACCCGGATTATACCATATCTTATATAATAACTCCCGATACTTTTCCCAGTATGGCGGGATAGTTTCCATAAAAGTATTTAGGTTACTCACACCTACATAATCTACTCCGCAGGCATATTTTTCTGGTGTTTTTGTCATACCGCGTAATACGGCATAACCACCATGACTGCCGCCATATATCGCTATGCGATCTTTATCTACCCAACCTTGTTCGATTACATAATCTACGCCATCTTCCACATCGTCCATTGCTTTACGACCAATTTCTCCAAAGCCTGCTTTTAAAAATTCTTTTCCATAGCCTCCAGAAATTCTAAAGTTTACATGTAAGGTTGCATAACCACGGCTGGCGAATAATTGCGCTTCTGGATTAAAGCCCCAGCTATCACGAATTCCCTGTGGACCGCCATGAGGATTTACCACTAATGGCACTTGCATTCCTTCCTGATAGCTATGCGGCAAAGTAATATAACCGTGTAGCGTTAATCCATCCCGACTTTTAAAAGTGATAGGTTTCATACTCGCCATATCTTCTTCTTTTAGATGCGGTAATAATTTATAGAATAAACTTATCTCATCAGCTTCTACATCATATAGGTAGTACTCTCCTACAATTTTATCGCTGGTTACCGCAACCATATATTTGGATTCGTCATCTGTTCTACCTACGGTAAAAAACTGTTTATCTCCAAATTCCTGCTTTAACCTATTATAGATTTTTTTATAAGTATCGCTAACAGGAATAATTTGTGTTTTCTCACCGGTATAAGAAAAATAATCGATCTCATAGTTACGCTTTTTAGAAAGCGCCATACCCGATACATCATAGGTATCATTACTAAAAACTGTGTTTATCTTCTTATTTTTCTTTAAATCGTAAAGCTGAATTTCTATCTTATCTCCTTCAAGATTAGATATCACATAGGCATCATCTGGGTTAGCACTCCCCGGATTGAAAGAAGAAATACCAAATTCATCTCCAAATTCGGTCAACTTTACCAATTTAAATTCTCCATCGATTTTATATAGCAGTTCAGTATTTACACCATCTACAATTCTGCTTATCGCTCTTAAATTTCCTTCGCGATCAAAATCATATCCCGCCACCGGCGGTTCACCTTTTTTAACTGTATATAATTTTGTAATCTCTCCTGAGTTGATATTAAGTCGATAAGGCTCTTCCTGCTGTGGATTATCCTTATTCATTTGGATAATTATATGCTCCTTATCTTCTTTTAGCGATTCTATAATATTCACACGCACACCTTCAAAAGGAGTGAGCTCTTTATCATTTGCGCCATTAATATCTACTCCGTAAACATGGTAATTTTCATCTCCACCTTTATCCTGAAGATATAGAATACGCTCATCATTAGCCCAGGAAAATCCGCGGATTAAATCCTGTTCCTGTTTCTTCAACAGGCTTTCTTTTTTGGTTTCAGTATCCATTAAATACAAATCGCGCTCGCCAGAGTCCCGACGTTTCATGTATGCGATATGGTCACCATTTGGCGATAACTTAAAAGCAAAAGTTTGCGGAGTTCTAAAGTAGTCTTCTACGGAATAATTATAGCCTCCGGTTTCCTTGGCGGCAAGCTTTTTAAATTCTTCTTCATTTGATGGCAATAAGGTATTTCCTGGTTTTTTATTCACAGTTTTCTTTAATTTTATAGGGTACACCTGCCCCATTTGTTCGTAAGCTTCTTCGACGCACTGGTTATCCTACCGGTATTGGTCATTTGGCTCTTGGCCTACTTGATCGTTGCCGTATCATACAGCAAAATTACCGAATCTAATTGGATTCGCGAAGCGCTCTGGGTAGGAACATCTAAAGTCGCAGTATAGCCATCTTTAATTGGAGTACTATTAAAAATATGTTCAAGTTCTATCCCTGTGCCTCTAGTGCTACGCTAAAAGAGAAATCTGGTTTTTGTGCTTGTATGAAAGCATATCAAAGAATAAAAATAAGATTGGAATTAATGCTTTCGTATTCCTGATTTAGATAAAGTGGGTTCAAACTATTGGTAACCTAAACCTGGATGATAACTAAAGCTTATTTTTATAAAACCATTTTTTTACTGGGTAATCGAGATTAAATGATCTGAGATTTATCAGGTAGTTTATTGAATTTCCTTCTGGCAAACAGGGCAAAAATAAGTGGTCCTCCCAGAGACTTTAGTTTGTTCGATTTTTCCGTTATTTCTGGGGCAATCTGCGCCTTCGCCTTCTTTTCGTATACGGGTAAGATAAGATTCAGGCACGCGCTTTCCTTCGATCCTGGCTTCTTTTACTACTTTTAAAACCTCCTCAATTTTATCAAAAATTGATTTTAGCTGTTTTTGGCTTAGGGTATTTACCTTTGTTTTTGGATGAATTTTAGTTTGGAACAATACCTCATCTGCATACATATTCCCGATACCGGCAATTAAACTTTGATTCATCAACAAGCCTTTTATCGTTCCGCTTCTCCCATCACAAATCTTTAGAAATTCCTTTTCGGTTATAGCCAGGGCATCTGCTCCAAGATTGTGAGATTGTTGAAATTCTTCAACGCTTTTTACCAGATAGAGCTTAGCAAATTTACGCGGACAAGTAAAGGCCAGTTTGGAGTGATCTTCAAAAATTAATTTTAATTGAGTATATTTTGGAGTATCATCGTGTTGATAATAATCAAGTTTCCCCGTCATTCCAAAATGCATTACCAGCACTCCGTTTTTCTTTAATTTCAGAAATAGATATTTCCCCAGTCGCGTAGTCGACTCAAATTCGTTGTTCTTAAGGATCTTGTCAAAATCGGCTTTAGCCGACTGGTAAATCTTTTTATCACCGGTTTCAACCTCAACGATCTTTTTATGCAAAATCGTCGCATCGGCATATTTTTTCTGGTAAGCAACTTCTGGTAATTCTGGCATTGTGCTTTAGTTTAAGATTTAAGGTTTTTAGCCCCGATTAAGCTCGGCATTTTTTAGAATTCAATAGTCTTTAGTCGATAGTTTTAGCTATTAGCTTTTTAGCTCATTGATTCTAATCTTTTCTTTTTCCATATGCATTCCTCTCCCTGTGGTCGTCGGACGCAGTAAAAGAAACAAAAAAGTTTAGGCTTACGAAAGTTGATCTAAATTCTTCGTTCTGAAGCTAAATTTTAGGAACTCGATCCGCTCAAACAGCCTAAAATTTGAACGCTTCTTTCACTTCTAATTTTACGATCAATTTCCGATAGACCCGAACATCATTCAAAATTGAACATTTAAAATTCAGAATAAGGCTTGTCTCTAAAATTAAAAATCTTAACACCAGAATTCGCTAAATTCCTGCTAAAATTTAGAAAAGCTAAAGGCATTATCGATTAAAAGGATATTCTGAAATCCAATGAAATCCTCTATTGTTCAGTAAGAAATCTTCACGTCCTTTCCGTTCAGTTTTAAAATAAACACTATCATTTTTAAAAATACCTTCAAACTCAAAAACATCAGCATCAGATTCAGCTTCATTTTTATAATGTAGAAACCCTACTTTGGTGGAGTCCTGTTCTTTTAAATAAATCTTTTGAGCTATCGTATCGGTTTCCGTCTGATAATAAATCCCTTCATTATTCATTTTCTGAATATACACTCTATTTGGACTATCAAAAATAAGGCGTCGAAATCGAACACTATCGTTTAACAAAGCAGGTCTTTTCGTATGATTCAGCGCAAATTCGTTCAACTCATAAATTCCATATAACTTATGCTTCGGGCCAAGATCTCCATATAGATATTGACTCCTCATCGCATTAATAAGATTTAAATAAACAATAAGAATTAATACCAGGAACTTCACAATTTGAAGCGTATAGTTCTTCCACTTTTTAGAAAACGGGCTTACAAATTTATACTTAGAAACATCACGATTAAGTACAAAAACATTAAGCATTCGCCTGCCGTCTATCAAAATCAAAAAGGCTGAAAAAACACACAAATGCAGGGAAAATAATTTTACGGGAATATCATAAGAGATATTCATCATAAAAACATTAAGCATTACCCCAAAACCTACCACAGCTCCAAGAGTCCTGGTTCGCTTAAACATAAGTAAAATAGCAGCAATAGTCTCAGACCATCCTGCAAAAACCGTGTAAGTTTTGGAAAATCCCATGTAGTTCCAGGCCAACCCCATAGGCGACATTTCTCCTAAAGGTGTTACTAATCTTATTAAATAGGGTTCTCCAAACTGTAGTTTAAAAATCTTGATGATCCCATAAGTAAGAAGCACAAAAATCAGGTAATATCGAACGTATTGTCCGCCAATGTAAACGAGTTTCCTATAATTTAATTTACTACGAAAAATAAGGAAAATAAGCGTAGCAAGTGCTAAACTAAAGATACCCACCAGTAAACATCTAACAAAATCGAATAAGGTATCACCGCTTCCGGTAGGTCGTATATAAACCGGATCTGTATTATTCAAAACATTATCTGAGAACCACGGTACTATAATATGCCATGTATTTTGATTGAAAAATTCTTCGAAAAAATATATATGAACGAAACCATTTAGAGGAAAAGGGAAAATATAGATGACCGAATAAATAAAGAAAAAAAGAATTAAGTATCTAAGTAATCCTTCGCTAATCGACGTGAGTTTCATAATTTTTGATTGATGAATTATGCCTGTTTAAAAAACTAATATTTACAGAACGAAACCCTAATTAAATTATTTTCAAGCTATTATCAAAATAGTTTCATCTGTCCATCTTTATATTCTTCATGTAAATTGCAATTTAATACCCTGGGTTGGCGATCTTTTAAATATAAATTTCTGGCAATTTTAAACTGTTGTTTTACCTGATCGGCAAATTCACCTTCACCCTTCATTCGTGTTCCGAACCGGCTGTCATTTAAACTTCCGCCGTGAATATTTTCAATTTGATGCAGTACCTTATCTGCCCTCTCCGGCATTGTTTTCTTTATCCAATCGGTAAAAATCCCTCCTATAGCACCATTTAATCTTACAATAGTATATCCCACACTTAGTGCACCACGACCAGCTATTTCTTTAATCAATGGCATAATTTCATGACTGTTTACGGAAGGAATTATTGGTGCCATCATCACATTTACAGGAATTCCTCTTACTGAAAGTTTTTCTACAGTTTCTAATCGTTTTTTAATACTCGCCGTACGCGGTTCTAAAATTCGGCGCATTTCCTCCCGCAAGCTGGTGATGGAAATATTTACATGAATTAAATGATCCTTATTCAATTCTTCTAAAATATCTAAATCGCGAAGTACTAACGCATTTTTAGTGATGATTCCCACCGGATGCCGATATTTTAAAAAGGTTTGAAGTAATTTTCGCGTAATCTCCAATTGCTTTTCTACCGGTTGATAGCAATCGGTATTTCCCGATAAAACGATTGGAGCGGCCTGCCAGTTTTTACTACGCAGTTTCTTTTCGAGCAATTCTACCGCATTTCTTTTTACTAATATTTTCTGTTCAAAATCAAGTCCGGGGCTAAATCCCCAATATTCATGAGAATTGCGTGCGTAACAATAAATACATCCATGCTCGCAGCCCTGATATGGATTTAGAGAATACGCCATACCCACATCCGGACTTTCAACTTTATTCACAATAGTTTTTGGAAACGTATCGATAGTAACTGTCCTACTCTCCTGAACATCATCCCCTTCTGCGGCACAATAATTCAAAAAATCATCTCGAAATTCGTGAGTATTTGCATCAAATCGATTAGGCACATTGCTTTGTGCTCCTCTACCTTTTATATAATCTTGAGGTTTGGACATTTCACAAAATTATGGAATTAATCCAATTATAAGGAAATTTTCCATTTTATTTTAGATAAAAAATCCCTGCATTTTTACAGGGATCAAGTATCACTTCCCGGGGAATTCTGCTTTTCGTTTATTTAAAAAAGCAGAAGTTCCTTCTTTAAAATCTCCAGTTCCAAAAGCTTTTCCAAATTCATTAATTTCAACTTCAAATCCGTTTACCCCTTTTTCGTAGCTGGCATTAATGGCTTTAATCGCCCCCTCAATAGCCACTAGTGAATTGTTAAGAATCTTACCGGCTAATTTTTCCGTAAATCCTAAAAGTTCTTCCTGAGTAGTTACGTGGTTTACTAAATTATATTGCAAAGCCTGATTGGCATCTATCATTCCGGCTGTCATAATCATTTCCATAGCACGACCCTTTCCAACAATTTGGGATAAACGTTGTGTGCCGCCATAACCGGGAATCACTCCTAAAGAAACTTCTGGCAATCCCATTTTAGCATTTTCAGAAGCAACTCTAAAATGTGCCGCCATTGCCAGTTCTAGTCCGCCACCTAAAGCAAACCCATTTACGGCGGCAATTACCGGTTTTGGGAAATTAGCCACGAAATCAAACAATTTGGCATGTCCTTCAGCAGCCAGTTGTTTTCCTTCTTCCGGAGAAAAATCAGCAAACTCACTAATATCTGCACCGGCAACAAAGGCCTTTTCTCCACTTCCAGTAAGGATAATAACTTTTACCTCATTATCATCTTTTGCTTCAGAAAAAGCTTCATGAAGCTCCTGTATCGTATCTCTATTTAAAGCATTAAGCTTAGAAGGACGATCTATGGTAATGTAAAGAATTTCGTTTTCTTCTTCAACTAAAATATTTTGATAACCCATCGTGTTGGTTTTTTATTAAAGTTAGCATATTTACTGCAGTCTTCCCAAAAACCTGGTGATCGTTATTTAGGAAAACGGACTTTAAAGATAGTGCCTTTGCCGGGTTTTGAGGTAAAATTTATACTTCCTTTATAAGTTTCTACAATATTTTTAACCATTGCGAGACCCAATCCCATTCCGCTATTCTTTGTAGTAAACTTAGGCTCAAAAATCTTTTCTCTGTTTTCTGCTGAAATTCCATGTCCGTTATCACAAATACTAATACACACATTATCGGGCTCTTCATCAATACTCACTACAATTTTTGGATCTTTTGTGTTGTCCATAGCCTGAATGGCATTTTTTACCAGATTGGTCACTACTCGTATAAGCTGTGTACGATCGAACTTGGCTAAAATTTCCTCTTTTTCTGAATTGAAAATGATGTAATTTTCGTTGAAAATATCGAGTGCCAATTTGGTGATTTTAGGCACATTTAAGGTTTCATTTTGCTGGGCTGGCATTTTAGCAAAGTTTGAAAACGCCGAGGCAATCGAGCTCATCGTATCGATCTGATTAATTAAAGTATCACAAAATTCGTTGACTTTATGCTCAATTTCTGGATCATTTCTATCAAACCTGCGCTCAAAACTTTGGACACTTAAACGCATTGGCGTAAGCGGATTTTTAATTTCGTGCGCAACCTGTTTTGCCATTTCTCGCCAGGCTTGTTCTCGCTCACCGGTCGCTAGTTTTACCGCGCTTTCTTCTAACTCATCGATCATCGAATTATAAGCCGAAATAAGTGCATAAATTTCTTCAGAAGCATTGCTAAGCTCAATCTTCTGGTTTCGTTTATCCAACCGGGTTTGATTAATTTTTTCTGAAATAATCTTAAGAGACTTGGTAATATATTTTGAAAGGAAATAAGATAAAATTATCGCCAGCGCCAGCATAAAAAGATAAACTTCTCCCAGGCGCATCAAAAAGTCATTAAGGTCACGGTTTAGTACACTATCATCCTGAAGATAGGGTAAATATAAGATCGCCAAAGGTTTGAAGCGCTGATCGGTAATATAGGTATATGATGACTGAAATTTCTCGCCGTTGGTTTCGCCCTTCATTAAATATCTTCGGTTAGAAGAGGCATCCAATTTGGCTAAAATGGGCTTATCGATTTGATAGTCTGTGGTATCTTTAAAAAAATTCTCTTTAGAACTTATTAATAATTTTCCTTCCAGATCATAGATATTGATTTGCATCTCGTGTACCTGAGACATTTCATAAATCTTCTGGTTTTGTTTAAAAATAGAAGGTATATTCTCGGTATTCACCATATAGGTCGTACTGGCAAGTACAAAGTTTATATTTTCCCTAATAGCTTGTTCTTTACGCTCCAGGCGCTCACGATGATAAGCTTCTGCTTCTTGTTTATATTGATAGATGGTAACCCCTGCGATCAAGATAGAAGCTCCCAATACCAAAAGGATCATGGAAATAAAAATACGCGTTCTTAAGGATAATTTTAAAAGCTTCATAAATTGCTAATTACCGCAAATTAATCAAAATCATTGGGATAAATAGTCGATGATTTTAGACTCAGACATTTTCCGGAAAAGAATCAATTATCACACCAATCACGCATCGGGATTTCTAGCACGTATCTTTTTATACAGTTTGATCCCAAGCATTAGGAGAATTCCGAGGGCAAAAATCCCAATCACTCCATAGATCCAATCCAGCGCATTTCTAACAATAACCAGGAATATAACCGAAAAAAGGATCAAGGTAGAGCCTTCATTCCAAAGACGCATTTGACCTGAAGTATATTTTACCTTATCTACCTGTAATTGTTTAAAAATATGATGTGTTTTTAAATGATAGGCAATTAAAAGGATCACAAAACCTAACTTTACATGCATCCATCCCTGTTGTAACCAAACGGGCTGCATGATTAATAAAATTATGGCGAATAAGGTCGCTAAAATAGCAGAGGGCCAGGTGATAATAAACCATAGACGCTTAGCCATAAGTTTGAGTTGATTACCTAAAATCGACTTATCTGGTTCTGGTTTATCGAAGGCCTCAATTTGATACACAAATAAACGCGGAATATAAAAAAGCCCGGCAAACCAGGTGATCACAAAAATAAGATGAAGGGATTTTATGTAATTATAATATTCCAAAGTGTGTTATTTAGAATGCAAATTAAAAGGATTTCTCTTAATCCTGTTTCAAATTCTTCCTGATTTCGCGATTTAAGAAATATCCCGTTACCATTGTTGAAAGCACATCGGCAATTGGAAAACTTATCCAAACTCCCATCTCTCCGTAATAATTTGGTAAAATTAATATTAGCGGAATAAAGAAAAATCCCTGTCTGGAGAGTGTTAATAACAAGGCAGGAACAGCTTTTCCTATCGCCTGAAAATAGGCAGCTCCAATAAGCTGTAAAGCAACTATTGGTGTTGCGGCAAAAACCCAGCGCATGGCTCCAGGTGTACGCTCAATGATCGCTTCATTTTTAGTGAAAACCATGGCAATTTCTTTAGAAAATCCCATAATCAAACCAAAAACAACGCAGCCCATCAAACAAGCATACAGAATAGCTTTATTGATAGTGCTTTGTACTCTTTTATATTTTTCAGCTCCGTAATTATAGCCGGCAATGGGCAAAAATCCCTGTGTGATTCCTAAAACCGGGAACAATGCAAACATCAACATTCGCCCGATAATCGCGTAAACGGCGACACCATCTTCACCGGCAAGATCAAAAAGAATGTTATTCATTAATAAATAAATCACACTTACCACTGCCTGTCGCGCCAATGTTACGAATCCTAAGGAACCTATCTCCTGGAGAATAGGTAAGTCCAGTCGAAAATGACTGAAATCGATTTTGAGTTCTGAATGACCCGAGAACACAAAAAACCAAAAAATGTAAAGGAAGCAAAGCATATATGATCCTGTGGTTGCCCATGCAGCCCCGTACATTCCAAGATCCATTACATTAATAAAAAGGTAATCACCAATAATATTTCCTACAGAGGGAATAATCATCGAGACCATGGCAAACGTGGGTTTGCCCTCAGCTCTTATCACATTATTCCCCATCATATTAAGCGCGAGGATGGGCACCCCGTACAACACAATACGATAATAGATCTTGGCCGGCTCAAAAATATCTCCTTTTCCCCCAAAAGCCGGAATAAGCTCGTTGATAAAAACAAGTCCTAAAATTACCAAAGTCACGCATAGCAGCAGGGTTAGGGTGATTTGATTTCCGAAGGTTTTAAGTGCTTTTTTATGATTATCGGCACCTAGTGCACGGGATATAATTGAAGACCCCCCAATGCCGATGCTCATCCCTAAAGCGGCGATAAAAAACGAAATAGGCAACACCACATTAATTGCGGCTATTGCGGTAGAACCAATCCAGTTTCCAACAAAAATGGTATCTACAAGGATATTAAGCGACATTACCAGAATCCCTACAGATGCTGGCAATGCCTGGCGTATTAAAAGTTTTCCTATCGATTCATTTCCAAGCGCTTCAGAGCTTACTTTTGCCATTATGCTTCAACAGGTTTTTGATGCGCCCACTCGTCTACCCAGCGAGACAACATTTTCACCCAGTCTTCACGATCGTTTAAGCAGGGAACTACAGTAAATTCTTTACCACCAACTTCATGAAAAATCTCTTCTCCTTCCATCGCAATTTCTTCCAGGGTTTCTAAACAATCGGAAACAAAAGCAGGAGTTACAATAGCCATTTTTTTAATTCCTTGCTTTCCAAAACGCTCTATCGTTCTATCGGTATATGGTTTTAACCATGGATCGAATCCTAACCTAGACTGAAAACTTACGCTATAAGTTCCTTCTTTTAAATTCAAATATTCAGCCACCAGCCTGGTTGTTTCATAGCATTGATGACGGTAACAAAATTGATGAGCAGAAGAGGCCGTTTGGCAACAACTACCGTCTATTTTACAATGTGAATTCGTAATATCGCTTTTCCTGATATGCCGCTCTGGCACTCCGTGATACGAAAATAATAAATGCTCAAAATCTAAATTTTGCAAACGTTCCTGAATACTATTCCCTAAAACACGAATATAATCCGGGTGATTATAAAAAGCGGGCACCGAGGTGAATTTCATCTCTGGAAAATGCTTTTGGCGTAATTCTTCAGCTAATACTAAAATGGTCTCGGTCGTAGCCATTGCAAATTGTGGATACAATGGAAAAAGCAACACCTCATCAACTCCCTGTTCTTTAAGTTCTTTTAAACCATCATAGATACTTGGTGTACCGTAACGCATTGCCAGAGCAATAGGGACCGAGGTCATCTCGTCTACTTTTCCCTGTAAGCGTTCAGAAAGTACAATTAATGGTGAACCTTCTTCCCACCAAATTTTTTGATAAGCTTCGGCCGATTTTTTAGGTCGGGTATTTAGGATAATTCCCTTCACCAACAACGCACGGAAGAAATACGGTAAATCGATTACCCTTCCGTCCATTAAAAATTCACCAAGATATTTTTTTACGTCTTTCGGATCTGTACTATCTGGAGATCCCAGATTTACTAAAAGTACGCCTTTGCTCATGTCTTTCTGTTTTTACAACTACAAAGTTAAGCCTATAAATTTGTTCAACTATAAATTAGTATTATACTTTTTTATTAAACAATAGCTAAAATTTTGCTTACTAAAGTCAGTTCTAAAGTGTTGAACTCTCAATGCACTTTCTCCTTCGCTGCCCTTTAAACGATACTTGATATTTTAAGAGAGGTGCTATAGGGATAAGGGCATTTAATCCCGTTTATCTAGTAAAAACTGAATGCAACGTTTTAAGTGTTCCCTAAAGAGAGGTTCTGCATAAGACTCTTTGGTATGTCCTCCGCCCGTATAGACCATTTTTGAGCCACCCTCAAATTCCTGATACCAGGCGTGTGGATGAAAATCGCCATTTTTACCGCCTTCATATGAAGTTTCGTCGAGGGTGAGCAACACCTCAATATTCGAGTTTATATTTTTGAAATTATACCACTCATCAGTACGCGTCCATCTTTTAGGAAGATGAGCGACAATATGATTTTTAGGTTTCTCTACGATTACGGTAGCTTCCTGGGTACGTGGATGACTTTCAAAATAAGCACCTATAAATTGTCCGTACCATGGCCAGTCGTATTCGGTATCAGATGCAGCATGGATTCCGAAGAAATTTCCACCATTTTCTATATAGTTTGTGAATTTTTCCTGTTGATCCTCTGTAAAAATATCACCGGTGGTACTTAAGAAAATCACTGCATCGATATTTGATAATTCTGAAACGAATTTTTCAGCATCATCAGTCGCAATAACCTTCCAGCCATTATCGGCTGCAATTTCTTTTAAAGCTTGAATACCGGTGGGAATTGACTCATGTTTAAACCCCGCAGTTTTATAGAAAATAGATATGTTTTGCTGCGCATTGGCCATGCTAAAACAAAAGATAAACAGCAGTATAAGTAACAATTTTTGATGTTTCATATGGTAGTAAAAACTTATAGTTGATGGTTTTTAAAGAGCATTTAGCAATTAGCTTTCAGCTAAAATTAAATAAAAAATCAGAATTCAACATTTTTATCTTGATTCTTGTGTCCTGTATCTTGACTTTAAATCTGCACATCATCGCATTTTCAAATTAAAAAAGTCTACTTTCTTGAAACATTTAAAATTAATGCGTTGCCGGTAAAGACATCAGATATTTTTTAGGTGTTGTTCCAAATTTCTTTTTAAATGCCGCAATAAAATGACTTGCTGTGCTGTAGCCAACTTTTAAACCAACTTCATTAACATTGTACTCGCCGCTATCCAGTAATTTTCGTGCATATTCCATTTTATAATCAAAAAGAAAACTATAAACAGAATCTCCATAAATTTGCTTAAATCCTTCCTTTAACTTTTTAAGACTTAAATTAATTTCATCTGATAGCTCCTGCAGCGATGGCGGCTCAGCCATTCTTGCAATCACAATATCTTTAGCTCTTCTAATTTTCAGGATATTTTCTTCATCACTTAAAAATGGGCATTGCTCTATATTAGCATCTTCTGCTCTATTAAAATATAAGCTTAGTAATTCGTAGGCCTTGGCTTTAAAATAAAGGTTTTTAATAGTTGGGGTAAGATTAAAATTCATCACCTGATTCAACGCAATGGCCATGGAAGGGGAAATTGGAGAATCCTTATAATACTTTTTATCTTTATTCTCAGTGCTTAAAAAGGAAATGTAATTTGCCTCTTCAGAAAATAAGGCATGAAATTTTTTAATAGAAATCACCAGTGATATCAACCAGGATTTAGGTCCTAATACCAGGTTTAGCGGCAAATTTAGCTGCGGATTATATAAAATAAGTGATTTCTCTTCAGCTAAAGGAAGTTCGTAACGTCCATTGTTAAATAAGAATTTACTTTCTCCTTTTACATTAAAGTGAAACTGAATAAAACTAACATCCACCTCCCGCTCAACAATCTGTTTATCAGAGGTTTCGTTCTGAAACTTGAAAATATAAAAGCCGTCTTCTACTTTAGTCTCTTCTGTAATCCCTACAGCGATATTTTTTACCTCTTCCATCTTTTAAAAACCCTGTTATTTATTTAGAAACAATCTAAACTAACCTATTCTAATCATTTGTTATTACTACAAAACTATGCTATTTCAAGCATTTACAGCTATAAATATACTAAAATCCCTGTTAGCGACACAAATAGTACTTTCAGCGTTATTTTTTACGTTAACAATAATTTAATTTTGCCTCGCAATCCCTAAAAGTTCATGGAAAGTTCGATTTCGAAAGGAAGACATTTTTACATTATTGGTTTAAGCTATAAGAAGGCAGATGCTGAAATTAGAGGACATTTTAGTCTTACCGAAGAAGCTAAAACCAAATTGTTAGAGCAGGCGAAGTATGAAGGTATAGATGGAGTTTTGGCCACCTCAACTTGTAATCGTACAGAGGTATATGGCTTTGCCGCACATCCTTTTCAACTTATTAAACTCTTATGTGAGCACACTCACGGTACTGTTGAAGAATTTGAGAAAGTAGCCTATGTTTATAAGAACAGGCAGGCTATCTCTCATATGTTTAGAGTGGGCACCGGTTTAGATAGCCAGATTCTTGGTGATTTTGAGATTATTAGTCAGCTTCGAATTGCTTTTGCACAATCTAAAAAAATAGGTCTATCCAATGCCTTTACAGAGCGTTTGGTAAATGCGGTTATACAGGCAAGTAAACGCATTAAAAACGAAACCGAAATCTCTTCAGGAGCCACCTCTGTATCTTTTGCTTCCGTTCAGTATATATTAAAAAATGTAGCGGATATTTCTAACAAAAATATTTTACTCTTCGGAACCGGTAAAATTGGCCGAAATACCTGTGAAAACCTAATAAAACACACCCAAAATAAGCACATCACTTTAATTAACCGAACTAAAGATAAGGCTGAAAAAATTGCCGGAAAGTTTAGTTTAACGGTTAAAGATTATGCCGATTTACAGGCAGAAATTAGAAACACCGATGTGCTTATAGTAGCCACTGGCGCACAAAATCCGACAATTAGTAAGGAACTTTTATACTGCAAGAAAGATTTGTTGATCTTGGATCTTTCTATCCCAAAAAATGTGGCTGAAGATGTGGAAGAGCTGGATAATGTAAGATTGGTGCATTTAGATCATCTTTCTCAAATTACCGATGGTACCCTTCAACGTCGTAAAAAGTTTATTCCCGAAGCTGAAGCGATTATTATTGAAGTGGAAGGTGAATTTAACAAATGGCTTGAAACCCGCAAATTTGCACCAACCATTAAAGCCCTGAAGAAAAAACTACGAATGATGAAAGACGCTGAACTTGATTTTCAGCGTAAAAAAATAGCCGACTTTAATGATGAGCAGGCAGAAATCGTAAGCAACAGGATTATTCAAAAGATCATGAAGCACTTTGCCAATCATCTTAAAGAAGATAGTAATACTACCGACGAAAGCTTAGAGCTTATCCAAAAAGTATTTCAGTTAGAAGAACAAGTACGATGAACAAAGTGATACGCATAGGAACACGAGACAGCGAGCTGGCCTTGTGGCAGGCAAAAACCGTACAATCCGCACTGGAAAAACTAGGGCATCAAACCGAACTTGTTCCCGTAAAATCTACCGGAGATCTCAATCTGGATGTTCCGCTTTACGAAATGGGAATTACCGGAATTTTTACCAAAACCCTGGATATTGCCATGCTCACCGGCAAAGTAGATATCGCTGTACATTCTATGAAAGATGTCCCTACGGTACTACCCAAAGGCATTGTAGAAGCTGCGGTTTTAAAACGTGCCAATACCAAAGATATCCTTATTCATAAAGGCACAGATTTTTTAGATGCTGAAGGAACAATTGCTACCGGAAGCTTACGAAGAAAATCGCAATGGTTACATCGCTACCCAACTCATGAAGTGGTAGATCTTCGTGGCAATGTAAATACCCGCATGCAAAAGTTGGAAGACAGTAACTGGAATGGGGCTATTTTTGCCGCTGCCGGTTTGGAACGAATCGAAATAAAACCTGAAAATTTTATCGATCTGGATTGGATGATTCCCGCACCTGCACAAGGAGCAATGTTGGTGGTTGCCTTAGAAAAAGATGAATTTACCAGAACAGCAATTGGTGCTTTAAATCATTACCAAACCGATCTTGAAGTGCATGTGGAACGTGAATTTTTAAGAACACTAGAAGGAGGTTGCACCGCACCGATTGGAGCTTTAGCTAAAATCGACAACGATAATATTCTACATTTTAGGGGAGCCCTTTTTAGTTTAGACGGCTCGCAGAAAATAGAAGTTGAAAAAAGAATCGCTGCTGATAATGTTGCTGAATTTGGTAAATTTTGTGCTAAAGAAATTCTTGCAAAAGGCGGGGCCAAACTGATGAAGCAAATCAAGGCTGTTTTAAACTAAGGCTTATGGCCACTGTACTTTCTACAAAAAAACTTACTGCGACACAAAAGCACTTACTGCTTGGGGCTAAGATTGGTTTGGTGGAATACAACGCTATAAATATAGAATTCCTCCCAATATCATCAAATATCGACCTTGCAGAGAATGCAATTATTACGAGTAAGAATGCATTTAAAGCTATTCAGGAAAAAATAAGGATCAAAAAGGCATTTGTAGTAGGCTCTAAAACCGCTGCATTACTTCAAAAAAATGATATTGAGGTTGTTGAAGTTGCTGACAATGCTTTGGCATTAGCTAAAAAAATTATCGTAAATCATCGAGATAAGCATTTTATTTTTTTCTGTGGAAATAAACGCCGGGAAGAGCTGCCCCTTCAGTTACAACAACATAAGATATCTTTTGAAGAAATTCAGGTGTATAAAACAAGTCTGAATTTTGCCAAATTTAAGCAGGAGTTCGACGGCATTTTATTTTTTAGCCCAAGCGGCGTAGAGAGTTATTTCAGGAAAAATCAAATTGCAAACGAAACTGTTTTTTGTATTGGGACAACAACGGCAAATTCAGTACATAAATATACAGAAAAGAGTATAATCGCCACCCAACCAAGCATTGAAAATGTAATTGTGCAGGTGGTTAAAAAATATAATAAAAATTAGCTTCAAGTATAATTTGAAGAATAAAGGTTAAATTTAAATCCCTCGGTGAGGGAAAAATCTTCTCCTCTTTTTAGAGGGGATAATTAAGAGGATAAATTATAAAAACATGATTAAAAACGATCTTTTCTTAAGAGCTTTAAAAGGAGAAACGGTAGAACGTCCTCCGGTTTGGATGATGCGCCAGGCAGGACGGTATTTACCCGATTTTATGAAGCTAAAGGAAAAATACGATTTCTTTACGCGTTGTCGTACACCAGAATTGGCTGCAGAAATTACCACGATGCCTATCGAGCAGGTAGGTACCGATGCTGCAATTTTGTTTAGCGATATTTTGGTGGTACCGCAGGCGATGAATGTAGAAATCGAAATGAAACCAGGTGTTGGTCCATTTTTACCAAATCCGGTTCGTAGCCCTCTTGATGTTAATGATATTATCGTTCCAGATGTCTACGAGGAATTAGGTTACGTTTACGATGCCATAAAATTAACTAAAGAGCGTCTTAATGACGAAGTTCCTTTAATTGGTTTTGCCGGTTCTCCCTGGACGATTTTATGTTATTTGGTACAGGGGCAGGGTTCTAAAAACTTCGATAAAGCCAAAGAATTTTGTTTTAAACGGCCGGACGCTGCACAGGTTTTACTTCAAAAGATTACAGATACTACGATTGCTTATCTAAAAGGAAAAGTAAAAGCCGGGGTAGATGCAATTCAGATTTTTGATTCCTGGGGGGGCTTATTGTCACCAACAGATTATCAAACTTATTCCTGGAAATATATTCAGCAGATTATCGATGCTTTAAAAGACGAAATTCCGGTGATTGCTTACGGTAAAGGTTGTTGGTTTGCGCTTAAAGAAATGTCACAATCTGGCGCAGCTGCTTTGGGTGTAGATTGGACATGCTCTGCAATGAATGCCAGATATTTAAGTGGTGGGCAGATTACGCTACAGGGAAATTTTGATCCTTCAAGACTGTATTCTAGTCCGCAGGAAATTAAGAAAATGACGACCCAAATGATCGACGAATTTGGCAAAGATCGCTATATCGCCAATTTGGGACATGGGATATTACCGGATATTCCGGTGAGAAATGCCCAGGCATTTGTAGACGCGGTTAAAGAATACAAACCTAGATAATGGCTATTTGGGCAAGAATACAACGGCTTAATTTTAAAGAGATTTTTATTCTGCTGCAATTATTCCTGCCCAATCCATTTTATTTTTTCCCAACATATCATGCCACTAGAGAAACAATGAAGCTTTGCGACCGGCTGTATGGAAGAAAACACTATCAGGATAATCGGGAAAATGCTTTTAGACATGCGTACTGGAATTTTTTGATTGCAGAAAAAATTTTCCACAAGAATAACTCGGTCGAAGCCTCACTAATCTGGGCAAAGAAAATAACCGATTTACACGAGCGGCTCGCTCCCAATAAAGCACTGGTACGGGCAATGGACTTACATAACAACGAAGTGGGACGAAATCTCTTTAGCAATAATCCTAAAGGAAATGCCGTTGAACACCTTCAAGATATGATGAAGTCCGCAGTAAAGATTAATGCTTCAAATCTATCGATATTAGATAAAAATCAACTCGTTTTTATAAAGGATTAAGTATTGTTAATCTATCGATAAAAGTGGCAAAAAAGCAAATCGAAATAATTACCAATAGCAGATCATACAAATAGCTAGATTATGCTGAACAAAAATTACCGAGACGAAGAAAAAGAACGCATAGATGCACAGTTGCGATCGATCATGGAAATGGGCCATGTTCCTGACGAATGGGAAGAAATTAGGCTCGATCTGGATCGAAAGCTAAAAGAAGCTGTAGGTATAGGCTTAGATGAAATGGAAAATCTTCCTGAAGAAAAATTGATGGAGATCTTAGCGAATCTTGACTTAGAGTTTTCGCATTACGAAGCACTGGGCGATATTCTACTAAACAGTATTGAACTGGAAGCTGAAGAAAAACAAAACGATCTTGCGCAAAAAACGCTTTTGATTTATAAAGCGGCACAAGAGGTAAGTCGTACGTTCTCATTTAGTCTCACCCAAAAAATTAATGAAGCTAGAAGTTGGATAGATGATTAATATGAAAGACCAATTTTATCAATATATACAAAACCTTCAGGATACCATCACGTCTGAACTGGAGGAAATCGACGGAAAAGCAACATTTAAAGAAGATCTTTGGAAGCGCAAAGAAGGTGGCGGTGGCCGCACCCGGGTGATCGAAAACGGTAATGTTTTTGAAAAAGGAGGCGTAAATATTTCGGCGGTACACGGTCCTTTAAATCCAGCCATGCAACAATACTTTAAGGTGGGTGATGTAAACTTTTTTGCCTGTGGTTTAAGTTTAGTGATTCATCCTAAAAGTCCTATGGTTCCTACCGTTCATGCCAACTGGCGATATTTCGAGATGTATGACAAAGAAGGAAATACGCTAGACCAGTGGTTTGGTGGCGGACAGGATCTTACACCTTATTACCTTTTTGAAGAAGATGCTATTCATTTTCATCGAGTTTCGAAAAATGCCTGTGATAAACACGATCCTAAATTTTACCCGGAATACAAGAAAAAATGCGACGAGTATTTCTGGAATGCTCATCGGGATGAAGCACGGGGAATCGGCGGATTATTCTTTGATTACTTAAAAGACAATGAATCCCATAGCATTACCGACTGGTATAACTTTGTCACTGAAGTTGGAAACAGTTTTTTAGAAGCTTATATACCTATTGTTGAAAAGAGAAGAGATTTGGAATACAACCAACATCACCGTGACTGGCAGGAAGTTCGTCGAGGCCGATATGTAGAATTTAATTTGGTTCATGATAAAGGAACGCTATTCGGACTAAAAACCAATGGCCGCATTGAAAGTATTTTAATGAGTTTACCGCCACATGTACAGTGGGTTTACGATCACCACCCACAATCCGGTAGCGAAGAAGCAAAACTTATGGAAGTGCTGGAAAAACCAAAGGAGTGGGTTTAGTTAGTTTGTAGTTCATAACTAGCTGTTAGCAATCAACTTAAAAGATGAAAGACTATAAGAAATATACCGTTTGGCAAAAGTCTCATCAATTAGTCCTTGAGAAGTATTCACTCCAAAGACTTAGAATATAAAAAATATGAAACTGCGACAGCAACGATCATCGAGTTTAAAAAAATGCTTGCTTCGCTTATCCGAAAAATAAATTCAACTATACATTAAAGTTTGCAGTTAACTGTAAACCGTTAACTATAAAATTATGCTTAAAAGAAACCGAAGATTAAGAACAAATGAAGCTATACGTAGCTTAGTGAGAGAAAGCCTGGTAACTCCTGATGATTTTCAGGCACCGTTATTTGTGGTGGAAGGCAGCGGAATTAAACAGGAAATTGCCTCGATGCCGGGATATTACCGGTATAGCCTTGATCTATTAAAAAATGAAGTACAGGAATTATGGAGTTTAGGGATTAAATCGGTTTTACTCTTCGTAAAAGTTGAAGCAAAACTAAAAGACAATCGGGGAACTGAAGCTATAAATCCAAACGGATTAATGCAACGCGCCATTAAAGCTGTAAAAGAAACACTTCCTGAGATGATCGTAATGACCGATGTTGCCCTGGATCCTTACAGCGAATTTGGTCACGATGGCATCATCGAAAACGGACAGGTTTTAAATGATCCCTCTGTTGAAGTTTTAGCAAAAATGGCATTATCTCATGCCGAAGCGGGAGCCGATTTCGTAGCACCAAGCGACATGATGGATGGGCGCATTTTAGCGATGCGAAATATCCTGGAACAAAATAGCTTTTTTAACACGGGTATTATGAGCTATAGCGCTAAATATGCTTCGGCATTTTATGGCCCCTTTAGAGATGCGTTAGATTCGGCTCCGGTAGACGCTCAGGATATCCCAAAAGATAAAAAAACCTACCAAATGGATCCTTCTAATCGGGACGAAGCCATTCGGGAAACCTTAATGGATATCGATGAAGGCGCCGATATCGTCATGGTAAAACCAGGATTATGCTATCTGGATATTGTTAGGGATTTAAAAAATAACGTAAATGTACCTATTTCGGTTTATCAGGTAAGCGGTGAATATTCCATGATTAAAGCTGCTGCTGAGAAAGGATGGTTAGATCATGATGCGGTAGTAATGGAACAGCTTACCGCTATCAAAAGAGCGGGTGCCGATTTTATCTCGACTTATTTTGCAAAGTATGCCGCAAAACTTCTTCAGAGATAACGGTAGAATTTATATCGCTTCGTTTTTTACGATATTAGAAGCTAGACTAAGCCTCACTGGTTTGAAAAACCAGTGAGGCTTTCTTATTATCTTGAATTCACTCATAACATTGAACATTTGGCTGCCAACCAGGCGGGTAAAGGATAAATCTACTTCTTATGATAATTCAACAACGATCATTTCACAAACAGTCTTAAATACTAAAAGCTAATTACTGAAGACTTTTAGCTATTATTATTTATCAATATTTTAATAATTCACATTCGGTTTTTTATTAAATTTATTGCGTGAAATTCAACAAACTACATATCTCATTTTGTTTGGTGCTTACTGCTTTATTAAGCGCCATAGGAATTTCACAACCCCAAACTTCAGCTTACGTATATCAGGATTTAGCAAAAAACACCTCTAGTTTTAAGCAATCTGATATTACCAAGGCATTTGTGTTCGAAGAACCTGGGAGTTACGACGTTCAGTCCAATCAGGAAGATCCTGCATTTTCGCCCGTATTCTTTAGTAATTATTTACAGCTGGACGTACGTAAGATTCCACAGCAAACTTTACAAATTTCCTGGAATTTTATCCAGGATCACAAAAGCAAACTGGAGACTCAAATATTTCCATTCCACTTTTTCTCCTAATTGATTTTATAATTATTTGGTGCTGATTTTCAGCAAAATCAACGCGTAATCCCAATTTGGGATTAGCACGCTATTTATAATTATAAATCAATTTTAAAATGGATACTTCTTCAACACTAATAGGCCTTACTCTTTTTGTTTTATTTATGGGGCCCATATTCTATGCACTTTACAGACAAGGTTTAAAAGAAAGAAAAAATAAAAAAGCCCTTCAAAACCTGGCAAAAACAAACAATATAAATCTGGATTATACCGAAATTTCTAATTCTTTAGTTTTAGGATTGGATAAAACCCAACATAAACTTTTGATCCTGGAGCCGGTAAATGCGATGCAACATCAAATTATAGATCTCTCTGAGGTTAATAAGACCAGTGTGATAAAACGCAGCGTTACTTTTACCGAAAAAGAAAGAAGAAAAACAAAAATAATACAGGTAAGTATAGAACTTCTCTCTAAATCTAATCATAAACGTATTACTGAAATTTTGTTTTATGATGAGGATGGTGCAGATAATAATGATATGGAAACCCAATTATTTGCAGCTTCCCGCTGGAATAGCCTAATACAGACAAGTCTGTAAAATTTCTTTAATTGGTTGAGTTGTTTACAGAAAGCTGTTGTCTAAAATTTTAGACAACAGCTTTCTCATTTTATAATTTCTTTCAAATAAATTAGATATTTAATACTTAATTTAGATTTCTTAAAAACCAAAGAACGCTAATGGGTTTACTCCTGATTTTTGCCACATGTTCGATATTTTTTTCCTTTATGTGCTCTATTTTAGAAGCTGCACTTCTAAGTTTTACGCCATCTTACATAAAGATAAAGAAACAAGAGGGTAAGCATTATGCCGAGGTTTTAGCGAATTTCAAAAAAGATATCGACAAGCCTTTAATTGCCATCCTAACCATCAATACCGTAGCCCACACGGTAGGTTCGATATTGGTAGGTGTACAGGCCGAAAAAACTTATGGTGACGGTAGCAACGCTGTAGGTATAGTTTCTGGAATATTGACATTAGGTATCTTAATACTTTCTGAAATTATCCCAAAAACACTGGGAGCAACATACTGGGATAAAATGGGTGCATTTACTGCAAACACCCTACGGTTAATGATTGCCCCGCTAAAATACACCGGCCTATTATGGCTACTAATGTTAACTACTCGACTTATTGGCAAATCTGCCAAGGTAAATACTATGAGCCGGGAAGAGTTTGCCGCAATTACTGAAGCTGCTGAAGAAGAAGGTGTTTTTGAAGAAAATGAAAGTACGGTTATTAAGAATATGTTGGTCTTTAAATCGGTTGTAGCAAAAGACATCATGACCCCATTTTCTGTAGCGATTACCGAGGATGAATCCATGAGTATTGCAGACTTTCACCATTCCCATAAAAATTTGAAATTTTCCAGAATTCCGGTTTACAAAGACAAATCCAATAATATTTCAGGATTTATTTTAAAGGATGATGTACTGGAAGAGATGATTAAGCAAAACGGACAGTCAAAGCTGGAAACTTTAAAACGTGAGATTTTTGTAACCACCTCTGAGGTTCCTATCCCAGACCTTTTTGATATCTTTATTCGAAAACGAACCCATATCTCTATCGTAACCGACGAATTTGGAAATGTTGTTGGTTTGGTCACTATGGAAGATATTATTGAAACCCTTTTAGGCCTTGAAATTATGGACGAGAGCGACAGTATAGAAGATATGCAAAAGCTTGCCCGTAAAAGTTGGGAACGCAGGGCAAAACGACTTGGATTGATCCAACGTCGTGAAGAAGCACAACCTGAAGAATTACAAAATGAAGACAACGTATCTGAAGACTCCTCTGGGGATCGCAAGAATAAAGGGTGACAACGACGGAGTTTCTGAAATAAAAATTCAGGAAAAAAATATAGATTTTGAGGAAAGCAAAGAGCTGCCGGATTGCGTATTTCAGGCGAAGAATCAACTGCAGGACTATTTTCTACAAAAACGAAAAAGCTTCGATTTTAAACTAAACCCAAAAGGCACCCCATTTCAGCAAAAAGTATGGATGGCTTTACTGGAAATCCCTTTTGGAAAAACCTGTTCTTATATGGAGCTTTCTAAAAAACTAGGCGACCCTAAAGCTATTAGGGCCGTAGCTTCTGCCAATGGTAAAAATCCGCTTTGGATTGTGGTGCCCTGTCACCGTGTAATTGGTAGTGACGGTTCGCTTACCGGTTATGCCGGCGGACTTTATCGTAAAAAATGGCTGTTAGCATTAGAAAGCCCTGCAGCACAGCAAAGTTTATTTTAGTAAATCCCAATTACCCCAGGGCAGAGTAATACTTTTTAATTCTAAGCATACCGATAACTACTGGGACGGAATTGAAATGTATAATCTCAGATTATCGCGTCAATTTTTCAATAGTATTTAAAGTTTAGGAAAGGTTTTATTTCTTCAGAATACTTAATTTTAGGCATGAAAAAAATTTTACGCTTTCTAAAGTACTTTCTCGGTATTCTGATCCTGCTTATCGCATTGCTTTATATTTTCGATTACGATTATATCTTAAAAGGAATAAAAGTCACCTATCTTAAAGGTCATAAAACCGCATATATCGATGATTATCCTGAATTTGATAATCGCGTAGTTAAAGCGGACAGCTTAAGCCTACAGCCCTGGCCAGAAAGCAAAAATTATAACTCGGTTAAAGCAACCGACTCTTTAAAAAACCTCAATAAAAAGCTTAATACTGCTGCATTTTTGATCATTAAAAATGATAGCATCTGGTTTGAGGACTATTACGATCAATATTCAGCAAAAAGTAAAACCAATTCCTTTTCGATGGCCAAAAGTGTAGTGGTTGCGCTTTTAGGAAAAGCTATTCGGGATGGATATATCACCAGTATTGATGAACCGGTGAGTCATTTTTATCCGCAGTATGATATTCGATTAACCGTGGGCGATTTAGCGTCGATGTCTTCAGGGCTCAACTGGAACGAAAGCTATTATAATCCCTTTGGACAAACGGCAAAAGCCTATTTCGACGATAATATTCGTAAAGTAATTTTAGATCTTAAAGTGGTGGATACTCCCGGCAAAAACTTTAAGTATCTAAGCGGAAATACCGAGCTTTTAGCGATGGTTTTAGAAGAAGCGACCAATAAAACCTTATCTGACTATTTAAGTGAAAGTTTCTGGCAGCCGCTGGGAATGCAAAGCGATGCGCTTTGGCAATTAGATAGCGAAGAAAGCGGTATGGAAAAAGCCTATTGCTGTATCGCCAGTAATGCCAGGGATTTTGCAAAATTTGGGAAGCTTTTTAAACAAAATGGACAATGGAACGGGCAGCGACTAATAAACCCTTCTTTTGTTCGAACCATGAAAAATCCAAGATTCGAGGATACTCCGTATTACGGATACGGACTTTGGCTTAGTGATTATAAAGACAAAGAAATCTTCTATATGCGCGGAATTTTAGGGCAGTACGTTATCATAATTCCTGAAGATGATGTCATTATCGTTCGCTTGGGGCAGGGGCTTTTAAAACGCAACGGAGAGGACAAGCATAGTCCCGATTTTTATCGATATATCGATGAGGCTTATAAGATGTTAAACATCCAAAAATGAACTATTTAAAAGAACTCCCTTCTAAAATGGCCATCGCATTTAGGCGATTTCCTTTAACCTTAGTTTGGGTACTTTTTGGAAGTATCTATATGATTGGTTTAATAGAAACTGATGCCAATCTATTTAGAGGTTTTTATGCTGAAACTTTAGTTTTGATTTTAGGAGTTAGTTGGCTTATTGGAGTTCAATTTTTTAATGAAGGTTTTTCAAATAACTTAACCGTTTGGGTAATAAGGTTATTGACACTAACCGGATTAATACTCTATTATCTTAGCTTTCCAGATTATGAAAACTCGACAAGTATAACTTTTACCAGATGGTTTATTTTATTCATTTCCGGCCATGTTTTAATCTTTTTTGCTCCTTTTACCAGACAATGGAGTACATTAGATTACTGGAATTATTTACATAGAATAATAATTGCTATTTCTAGAAGTGCTTTATTTTCAGGAATCATTTATCTTGGATTGTCACTTGCATTATTAGCTATTGAAAATTTATTTTCAATAAATATTAGAGATGAAATTTATGCATATTTGCTTGTGATTTGCCTTGGCATAATAAATACCTTCATCTATTTATCCGATTTCCCTACTACTATACATCAAACACAACAACTCAATTACTCTAAAGCATTAGATGTATTAATAAAATACATTCTTATTCCTATTGTTCTATCGTATCTGCTAATTGTTTACGCTTATTCCTTAAAAATTTTAATTACCTGGGAACTTCCGGAAGGTTGGGTTTCTTATTTAATAACGATACTTTCAATCACCGGTTTTATTATTCATATAATTATCGAACCTGTTAGGGAGAAGCATCAAGATCTCGTAGTAAATAAGTTTTATCCGTTCTTCTATCTCTCCTTATTTCCGTTATTTATTTTATTATTTGTAGCTATTTTCACCAGGTTATCGGAGTATAATTTTACAGAAAAGAGATACTTTTTACTGGTTATTGCACTTTGGATTTTAGGAATAAGTGTTTATGTTCTAACAAGTAAGAAAAAACGATTATCAATTATAGCTATTAGTTTCTTCGCACTTTGTTTATTAAGTATTTCCGGGCCATGGAATGCTTTCAAAGTCTCCATAAATGCTCAGGGAAAAGAACTTTCACGTTTAATTGAAAGAACTAAAAAAACGGATTTATCCAAGGAAGAAATCGATCGATTTTTAAACATTTCAAGATATTTGAAAGATAGAAATAAACTATACCTCATCGATGAGGAATTAGGGTTTAGCACCGATTATATTACTTCTTCTTACAATTCTGGCAGCTTGATATTAGACTCTATTTACGGAGAAAATAATTATAGTAAATCTATAAACGCAAACAGTAACTATTTTTACTTTCAAAACTTTAGAAAAACAAGGGTTATTGATATCAATGGTTATGAAAAATTTATAGATATTTCTTTAGTTGATTATCCAAAATCAAACTATTCATTGGAAGTAGAAAACGAATATATAATACTAAAAAATTCTGATAAACAACTATTTAAATACAACCTCACCCAAGATTTAAAAAGAAAAATTAAGCTTTATCAACAATTAAACGAAGCTCCTGCAGAAAGCTTTGAGTATACTATAATCAACGAATTTGGGGACTTTAAACTGATCATTAATACTATAAACGGAAATATAAAAAATAACGAGTTTACGTTTAACACCATTGACGGTTATATACTCATAAAATTGCATTGAAATTTCTAATTCAGATTAGAACCACTATTCAAAGCAAAAAAGCCTTGCAATAAAAATTGCAAAGCTTTTTCAGATCGATTTTATTTAATTTTAAAGGGTTTCTTTTAACCATTTAAAAAACTCGTTTTGCCAAACTAAAGCGTTTTGTGGTTGCAATACCCAGTGGTTTTCATCTGGAAAATACACTAATCTACTTTTTAAACCAAGCAATTGTGCGGCTTGATAAGCACCTAAACCTTGCTCTATCGGTACACGATAATCTTTGCCGCCCTGATAGATTAAAATTGGCGTATCCCAATTGGCTACTTTCGTAATCGGGTTAAACTCGTTATAGGCCTTTTGTGCATCGGCATTCTCTTTTTCCCAATACGGTCCACCAAAGTCATGGTTTACAAAAAATAATTCTTCGGTAGTTCCGTACATGCTTCGTGTATCAAAAACACCATCATGCGCTATAAATGTTTTAAATCGGTTATTATGAATTCCGGCTAAATAAAACACCGAATAACCACCGTAACTTGCTCCTACTGCACCTAAGCGATCATTATCTACATAGGGTTCTTTAGCAATCTCATCGATAGCAGATAAATAATCGTCCATCACCTGGCCACCCCAGTCTTTGCTAATATCTTCATTCCATGCTACACCATGGCCCGGCATACCGCGACGATTGGGTGCCACTACAATATAACCCTGTGATGCCATTAGCTGAAAATTCCAGCGAAAAGAATAAAACTGTGATAAAGCTGATTGTGGCCCGCCCTGTGCATATAATAATGTTGGATATTTTTTGGAAGCATCAAAATCAGGAGGTAAAATTACCCAAACCAGCATCTTCTTACCATCGGTAGTACTTACGTAACGTTTTTCTACTTTCGGCAGATCTAAGGCAGCATACAATTCGGTATTTACATTTGTCAGCTGCTCAAAAGTTTTCTTCTTTAAGTTGAAGCGAAACACTTCTGCTGCATGATTCATATCCGTACGGGTAACCAAAAGCTCTTTTTTCTTTTCAGCAATAATACCGGTGACATCAAATTGCCCTTCAGAAAGCTGTTCTACTACAGCTGCAATGCGCTTTTTACCAGGATAATTCACTTTAAACAACTGAATAGTTCCATCTACCGGAGCGGTAAAATAAATTTCCTCTCCGTTTTTTGCCCATAAAAAGCTATTTACCGTCCCGTCCCAATTGGCCGTTAGGTTTTGTTTTACTCCATTTTCTAAAACAACAATATCATTTTTATCAGCTTCATATCCATCTGCTTTCATTTGCAACCAGGCTAAAGCACCTCCAGAAGAAAAAGCAGGATTGGTATCATATCCTTTATTCTCTTCAGTGATATTTTCGGTTTCTTTTGTTTCCAGATTGTACTTATAAATATCGGTATTTGTGCTTATCGCGTAATCTTTACCTTTTAGCTTTTTAGATACGTAATAAATACTTTTACCGTCTGGAGACCAACAATAATCCTCTTCACCCCCAAAAGGT
>Ga0098065_1000175_pt1 | contig 33971 bp, 29 predicted proteins | sample 25_taG_FD_75062 | JGI IMG/M metagenome (GOLD analysis project Ga0098065, IMG submission 75062) | Marine viral communities from Cariaco Basin, Caribbean Sea - 25_WHOI_OMZ | ecosystem: Environmental > Aquatic > Marine > Oceanic | place: Caribbean Sea: Cariaco Basin | collected 2014-11-08 | reverse complement strand
GGTTATTACCCACTACCCCATTTTCAGCACTGAGCGCGCCCATTCCCGCTGATGAGGTGCTGGCATTCAGACTTTCCGCGGTACCTAGAGACGAGGTTGACCCTGTGGCTGAGTCGGCTAGTGACGCTGACTCCAACGTCGACGTGGCACCAGTACTATTGATAGACTGGTTGGACAACAAACCCCTGAGCATTTCTGCAATATGCCCTGAACTGGCATATTTTAGGCGGAACACTCGCAGACCGCTCAGGCGCTTGGATGGCATGGTATCCAATTGATTAACCATATTATGCACTTTCGCAATCATCTCGGGGCTGCCTTTGACCAGCAGTCTATCCCCTGAAGGATCTGCGATAATCTTTAGCTGATTCACCCCTTGGGTCTTGTCGGCACTGGTGATACCAGTCAAGGCACTGAGCAAATCCATCATGCGTTCAGAGTCGACATGACGCAGCGGAATCACGCTCATAGTGTCATTATTATTGCTATCGAGGTCACGGATGAGAGTGGTCAACTCATTGAGACTGTCAGCACGGTCGGATAGGACCAGCGCGTTAATACTGGGCACTGCTGCAGCATGTGCCGATTGTGGCATTAGAGGACGAATGACGGTTAGCACTTCGGCCGCTTGGGTATTGGTTAAATAAATGACTCGAGTCGTCAGTGTCTCACCGACCAATTCACCGTTTAAATCCACCGCAATACCCGATTGCTTAGCGACGTTATCAGGCACTAGCTTAATGGTACTGCCCGTATCAATAGCAGCGATGCCGTTGACCTGCATCACGCTTAGAAACAACTGATAGATTTCAGCTTTAGACAAGGCGCGGTTAGAGATGACCGTCACATTGCCGTTAATGCGTGGGTCTAAAACAAAATTTTGGTCGGTGATGGTCGCCACTTCATTAATGAAGGCTTTAATATCCGCATCTTGTAGATTTACTTTCCAACTTTCAGCATGTACCGCACTGTGCGCAGCTGCCCACAGCGGCACGGCCAGCAACACAGGCCGAGACCATTGTACCGTCAAGGATAAGCTAGCTGCCAAAATACTGCGGGGTAGCGGCTTTTGCTGCGCGCTCCCTCGAGGTGTGCAAAGTGTACGGTTGAAAAAGCTATGCAAACTTAGCATGTAGTATGACCCATTATGTATGTATATCCCTGCGAACAGTAACTGTCTGTCACCCGTCTGCTGTAGACCGAAGCTGCGGCCATTTTAGCGACCTTATTCAATAATCTAATGTAATACTGACCGTTTAATTTTAGCCGTTTTTAGTCCTGCTAAGCGCTATGACTGAGGCAGGCGCAGACTTATCCCAGTGATTCTGTACCAAATCTTAAATGGTACCCAGTCTTGAGTGGACTATAGAACTAGTGGTTATGCCCTGCAGCTTCCCGCCACCATTGTGCTAAAACTAGCGCTGTAAAGCTACTGTTATTCGCGACTAGCAAAACGATAATAAAGGCGGAAAACTAGCCCCTAAAGCTTTTAACAATAGCTAGGGTAAAAATTAAAACTGCTGGCGAATAGTAATGACTTGATCGCCACGTTGTACTTCTATTTCTGCGCCACCCGACTGCTTTACTTTATCGAGTAGGTCGGCATCTTGGCCCGGATTACTGCCAACTGCTTGCCCATTGACAGACAACACTTTATCGCCAGGCTCTAACCCCAATCTATTCTTTAATCCATCTGGCATCGCCGCCGTGACTTGATAGCCCTCACCGGTGGCCATAACGCCCATGCGGCTCAGATAGCTCGCTGGGTTCTGTTTGAGCTCATCGACCGCTTCAGTAATAGCAGATTGCGGATTGCTATTCTCAGCACCGCCTTCTCCTGCAGCTTCCGGAGTCGCTTCAGGCTGCATAGCCCCTGCTTGCGTAGCACCAGCGACTGGCAGACGATTATTGCTCACTGCTCCAGCGCCGTTATTAGCCGCCATCTGACCTTGGTCGAGCGTCAAGGGCTGGGTCAAAGTAATCACTACTTGCTTATCGCTAGGGTCCGCAATAATCACTTCATTCCAAGCGACCGCAATTAATTTGTACCCCGTGCTCTCTAAAAGGCTGCCGACGCGGTAGTTTTTGACCGTACCATTCACCTCTAATAGCGCGGCTGAGTTGCTTTCAGGAGAGGCCAACATCACCCCTTTTAGCGCCACATTGGGTGGCGGTTGAGTAGGCGCGGTAGCCGCTGCAGGGGACTCAAATATCATAAAACTGCTAGCATAATCGGTGGTACTGACTGCCGCAGGTTGTAATGGTGCGACCGGTAGCATAGGCGCTTGGGGCGGGGCGAGTACCAGCCATAATAACCGCGCAATAGCCCAACATAGCCAAGCGATAGCGAGCAGTAGCAGCCATCCTGACAAGCGATTTAAGCCACTCATTAGCTGTTTAGAATAAGAGGTTAGCGTAGCGGCCATCTACTGCGCTCCTGCAGCTGAGGAGAGACCTGCTAACAGGGGCTGACGTACGCTAACTACGGGGGTATCTTGCGGCGCTTGGCCTTTATATTCGGGCATATTCTCTAACAAGCGCTGGGTCAAATTGATATCCAACATATTATCGGCATCCAAATAAAAGTCACCGAGGCGCTTGTCTTTATTATCAAGTAGATTGGCATGCAATAGCGATTTTTCGCCTTTTTGCTCGCTACTGAAATCTGCTCGTAGCGCCGGCAAAGTCAGCTGATAAGTCTTGCCACCATTAGGATAGCCTAACTCACCCCCGACCCAAGTTAACTGGCCATCAGCCGCCACAAAGCCGCGCTCATTATCTTTGTCTAAGCTCAGGGCATTGACCTGAATCGGTGCTTTAGGCAAGCGCCAATCCACCACCCCAGCCAAGGTCTCTTCCGTAATCTTACCTGACATATCTTTAACCGACCAGCCACTGCGGCTCATACTCATAGTGCCCGCCAGCTGAGACTTACCTGAAGTGACGGTCACGGCTGCCCCCGCGCGACCCAAAAACAGCTGCCACGGTTGCCACGTCCAAGTAACCGCACCTGTCAGCGTATTTTTAGCTTGCGGCAGTTGCCAAATCGCCGCCCCTTGCCATAGGTTGCCCGACACTTGCTGCAAATAAGGCGTGGCTGGAGCATATTTTTGCACAATCCAGGCGGCAGGCATTTGCACCAACACACACAGCGCAAATAAGACGGCACCAATGAGCCACCAAAGTTTACGCGGGCGTTTTTGTGAGGAGGAGGAAGCCGCTGTCAAATGTCTTTACCCTATTTATTAGAGGTTATTAGAGGCGAAAATAGTAGGCACTAAGGGGCCTATGTTCCGGCTCGCTTATTCTTAGCACACTATTATGTTAATACAATGCTATTGCTACCGTTAGCTTGCTGCAGTCTGCTGCTTATAGGACCACTACACTATATAGAGCCACTACTTATATACGACCACTACCCTATGGTTACCGGCTGCGCGCCAAAAATAGCTCTATGCTAGCTAAAGCGACTGAGTCAAAATGCCATTATCATAACAAACATTCACTCATAACGGATAAAAAAAACTGGCACCTTTAAAATAAAGATACCAGTTCGTTTTTAGAGCTCATTAGCAGCTAAAGGTACTTAGCTGCTTGCTTATCTAAGTCTAGCTAGCCTAGTTAAGTACGGTGCTTAGCTACGGATTAGGAAGTCTTCAAGCGCCTGACCTTGGTCTAGAGCATTCACCAACCAAGTTGGTTTACGGCCACGACCAGTCCAAGTCTCTTCGCTATTGTTTGGGTTGCGGTATTTAATGCTACGTTTTTTCTCTAGTTGCTCACCAGCCTTTAAAATATCTTCGATAGTACTATTGCAAGACTCTGCAATTTCTTCGAATTTTTCAAAGGCATCATATAAACGCTGATGTTGTTTTTCAACAATAAGCTGCTGAGCATTTTGGGTGATGGCCATCAATTCATCAACGTTTAACGATGCTAGGTCTACTGAAGTTTTCTTAGTCATATCTGCCTCTGCAATAAAAAGTAAAAGATAAAATTAGTCATTAAGTGGGTCTCTGTCCCAGCATTTCACTAAACTCGTGGTTAAGTTAGCTACTGCTCCATTCATGATACCGCTATAAGCCAGTAACTATCAGGGAGCAGGTATCAATAGTCACTACTTTAAACCACGGCTATAGTTCAAAACATACCGTAAAATTAAGCAGTTTACTTATTAATGCTTCTTATGAATCCACCAAGAGATTGGATTTAATAATAGCCACATTAATTATTTACCGTTTAGAGAACTGGCTTTAGTAGCGAGCAATAAAGCACAGCATCCTATAAGCTTATAAGGAGCCACCTTGATTTAGTATTAAAGTTATCAGCCAATGATAGTGACCCGTCCGAAAGCCTTAATACTAATAAGGTATATTATAGGGTTATCCACTTTTTAATCCACCCTATAAAATAATTATACGATTATAGTTTGCTATTGCCTTTACCCACCTTTTAAAAAGTGGGGTAAATCCTAGCACACAATTTTTAAAAAAGAAATTTAATAGTCTTCAACGGTGGTGAATAAAAGATAATAGTACGTTATCTTTCCTAATTTTAAAAAATAAATGATAATGTTTTGAAAATCTAACTATAAATTATTCGGTTTCTACCTGCCTACATGTTTAAAGTTATTATATGCGTTTATTAATGCTAAGTTATTAATATTAATAGTTATTTATATGTTTTTATTTTATTTCTTTGCTAAATACTTAAGGATAAACTTTCATCATTTTCGCTCTGCTATTAATTTTATCGATTCCAATCCTAGCCATCAAATTATACAATATTATAAAAACAAACTATTGTTCATCAAGCATTTTGTAGTTATTCCGCTGATTTATGTTCCCGACCTTGTTACTAGATAGAGTTAATCTATGCAATCTATACCCTATTTGCCACAAAATCAGAGCTATAGGAAAGTCACGGGTATCCGGTTGCGCCAACCTTAGTTAGGTTATGACTTATAACTGGAGTGGGCAGTACATAAGCCTACCTTATATTATATTGCTTCATCCAATAGCCGTTAGCTTCCCCCATAAAAAAACCCTGCAATAGCAGGGCTTAGTCAGTACTTTTAATACGCTTAATCGACAGTATTCAATGAGTTAGAATGGAATATCATCATCTACTGGTGCATCAGACATGGGCATAGCGTTAGGCTTTGGAGCGTTGTTCTGCTGGGCCGGCGCATTGTTGTTGTTATTGGCAAAGGCATTCTGATTGCCTTGTGAGCCTTGGTTACCATACGACTGGTTATTTTGATTGTTCGGGTAGTTAGGTTGGCTATTATTATTGCCACCATAGTTGCTGCCATTTTGATTTTGAGCAGGGTTATTTTGGGCATTGTTGTTTTGATTATTATTACCCTGGAAACCACCTTGACCTGAGAAAGTGCCACCACCACCGCCGCCAGTATTGCCTAGCATTTGCATTTGGTCGGCGCGAATCTCTGTCGTATAACGATCTTGGCCGTTCTGATCCTGCCATTTACGGGTACGCAGACTGCCTTCGATATACACTTGGCTGCCTTTACGCAGATATTGTGCAGCAATCTCGCCTAGACGATTAAATAGTGCAATACGATGCCATTCTGTCGCTTCACGTTTTTCACCGCTTTGCTTATCCGTCCACTGCTCAGAGGTCGCTACAGAAATATTGGTGACACTGCCGCCGTTGCTGAACTGCTTGGTCTCAGGGTCATTTCCTAAGTTGCCGACAATAATAACTTTATTTACGCCGCGCATAATTGCATCCTTTATAAAAGAGATTTGATTCCCACTTTAACGAATTTATGGTCAAATATCTAGTTCTGTTAATGTCATTCGCGACAGCTGTTGACGCGAAGTATCGGTGAGTTTTTGTTTGTCTAATTTGAGGTAAGCGACCTGTTCTACCGCCATGACCACGATATCATCAACCCCTTCAATCCCCATGATTTCCTGCGACCAATCTTTAATATTGATATCTTTAGGAATAGTTAAGGTAGCGCTGCTCAAATAAGGCGGTTGACGAATGGGAAAGATTAATAAAAGTGCGATGGCCATGACGACGGCCAAGGCGCCCCACGCTAATAAGGGACTTTGGGTTAATAATAAACCACCCATCGCACCGCCGATGAAAGCACCAAAAAATTGACTAGACGAGTTTAACCCCATCGCTGTCGCCTTATTGGCTACGGGCGCGCGCTTAGAAATCCACGAAGGTATTGTCGCCTCTAACAAGTTAAAGCCAATAAAATACAGCCCTAACCCTATAATTAAGCCAACGCCCAACTGACTACCAACGGCTAAACTGGCTAAGGCTACAGCCATCAAGGCTATGGCGGCTAAAAACACTTGGCGCATTTTTTGGTGTTTTTCAGCGATGATAATAAATGGAATGGCAATGGCAAAGCCGACGAACAACAGCGGCAGATACACATAGCCTTGCTGACGCACACTCAGTCCCAATACCTCGGAGAACTGATGCGGGACGATGACAAAAATAGCGGTCATGGTTAGATGCAGAGCAAAAATCCCAAAGTGCAGTCGGTTCAAATCGCCTACAGCCAACACATCTTTTAGCTGCTGACCAATCGACTTATTCGCTAAATTATGAGTAAGCACTCGAGTTGGGGTAGGCACGAAAGCCAATAGCACCATGGCCAATACCGCAAAAACAGCGGTCAACCAAAACAGTCCGGATATCTTTAGACTTGATACCAGCATTGGACCGATAGCAAAGGCCAACATGATAGACGTCCCAATCGTCAGCCCCATCGTGGCCATCGCCTTGGTGCGCACTTGCTCTCGGGTCACATCGGCCAGTAAAGCCATCAAAATGGCAGAGACGGCGCCACTACCGGCCAAAGCACGGCCAATAATCACTTGGTAAATACTATCAGCCGTAGCCGCTAATACTCCTCCCAAGGCAAACATGATCAGGCCTATAAGAATCATTGGCTTGCGAGGAAACTTATCTGCAGCTAGGCTCATCGGAATCTGAAAGATAGCTTGGCCTAAGCCATAGATACCCACGGCCAGGCCAATCAATAGCGGCGTCGCATGAGCATAATCTTTGCCGTAAACTGAAAATACCGGCACGATCATAAACAGACCAATCATTCGCAAGGCAAAAATGCCCCCCACGCCTGCGATGGCTCGTTTTTCTATCGCATTCATGCAATGCCCTCTTCAAGACCACAAACGCACATTATAGGCGATTATCTAAGTGCTTGTATGCCCTGTTCAATTAGAAGTTATATTTCTGTTAGGTTACGCGCTATCTTTTATGGTTGACCCTTGAAATATGCCTAGTTCGTAACCATTAACATCAATGCTGCTAGGCATTACGAGCGATTAAGGAGCCGTCATTACGGTTTCTGCTTAACGATATTTCAGCGTCTGTAGCCGCACCACCTGCTTTTGTATGCAGGATTATTTTTAGCCTAAATCATTATTTTTGACCGCCGTGCTGAAACCCTAGGTCAATTCCTTATATTAAGGAATGAGCGGTGAAGCTCCTGCTTAATGTGGATGATTATTAAGTTATCAAGTGGCCAGCTCAAATCTTTCGGCTAGTAATGACCACTCGGTTTTATTTTGAGGCCGTATCGGTAAAATTCCGCTAAAACTAAAACCGTACAAATGCCATTAAATTCAGCACAGTCTTTACTGATGATAGGCTTTAATATTCTAGCCTTGATAATGGTATAGCGGCGAGTTAGCTAGCTTGCTGTAACCATCCTATTTCCTATTTTTAACCACTACCCTAGTTTATGACGCAAACCTTCTACTAGTGACAGTTAACTGCTTGTTTGAAAACCATAACTTAACCGCTTTAGACCTCATTTAATATTAATAAATAAAAGGCATTATATGGCACACGATAGTATTAAGATTCGTGGGGCACGTACCCATAACCTGAAAAATATCGATATTGATATCCCTCGCGATAAGTTTGTGGTGATTACCGGGCTATCAGGCTCCGGTAAGTCTTCGCTGGCTTTTGATACCTTATATGCAGAGGGCCAACGTCGCTACGTTGAAAGTCTTTCGGCCTATGCGCGTCAGTTTTTATCGCAGATGGATAAGCCAGAAGTCGACAGCATCGAAGGCTTGTCGCCGGCGATTGCTATCGAGCAGAAATCCACTAACCATAACCCGCGCTCGACCGTCGGGACTATTACTGAAATTTACGATTATCTGCGCCTGCTTTATGCCCGTGTAGGTACGCCATTTTGCCCGGTGCACAATGAGCCTATGGTCGCGCAAACCATCACTGAGATGGTCGATGACATCATGGCGCTGCCAGAAGATACTAAGCTAATGATTCTTGCTCCAGTCGTACGCGATCGTAAAGGCGAACACGTGGTCTTGCTTGAGCAGTTGGTCGGTCAGGGTTTTGTGCGTGTCCGCGTCGATGGCAATGTCTATGATATGGACGAGTTGCCAGACTTAGAGAAAAATAAGAAACACACTATCGAGGTCGTAGTCGATCGCTTTAAAGTTCGCGATGACTTAGGCAACCGAGTGGCGGAAAGTTTGGAAACTGCACTTCGATTGGGCGGTGACGTCGCAGTATTGCATTATATGGATGGCAACCCGAATCCAGACGCCTCGAATACCGATAGCGATGACCAAGTTTTATCTGCCAAACACAGCTGCCCAGTGTGCGATCGTGCAGTATCAGAATTAGAGCCACGCCTATTCAGTTTTAACAACCCATACGGCGCATGCCCGGCCTGTGATGGCTTGGGCAAACGTCAATACTTCTCTGCAGAGAAGCTGATTACACATCCCGACAAGTCGCTCAATCAAGGCGCAGTGAACGGTTGGGATAAGCGTCATGCGTACTACTTTGGTCTATTGACTACGGTCTGTACTCACTTTGATATCGATATGGATGCGCCTTGGGCTACCCTGTCGCAAGCTCATAAAGACATTATCCTTAAAGGCTCTGGCAAAGAGAAAATTCTATTTAACTTCACCGATGAGCGCGGTCGTAAGACCAAAAAAACCACGCCATTTGAAGGCGTGCTGCCCTACCTTGAGCGCCGCTATGCGAAGACGCAAAGCAACTTAGTGCGTGATGAGTTGGCCAAATATTTAGCCGATACCACTTGTAACGTCTGTGATGGCGCGCGTCTAAATGAGATCGCTCGAAACGTCCGTGTAGATGGTCGTGATATCGCAGAGATTGTCCGACTGTCGATTGGGGATGCGGCAGAATACTATGCCAACTTGAAAATGAGCGGGGCTAAAGGCGAAGTCGCTGAAAAAATCTTCAAAGAGATTAATGAGCGCCTAAACTTCTTAGTCAGTGTGGGTTTAGATTACCTTAACCTAGCACGCTCTGCCGAAACCCTATCGGGTGGTGAAGCCCAACGTATTCGTCTTGCTAGCCAAATCGGTGCCGGTCTGATGGGCGTGATGTACGTGTTGGATGAGCCTTCAATTGGTCTACATCAACGTGATAATGACCGTTTGCTGCAAACGCTAGTGCGCCTACGTGACCTCGGTAATACGGTCCTAGTTGTCGAGCATGATGAAGATGCTATTCGTCAGGCGGATCACGTTATTGATATTGGTGTTGGTGCGGGTGTGCATGGGGGTAGCGTGATTGCCCAAGGTACGATGCAAGACATTATGAATACCAAAGGCTCACTCACGGGCGAATACCTATCTGGTGAGAAGAGAATTGAGATTCCGAAAGTCCGGCATAAAGCCAAAACGATTGACTTAAACAACCCACCAGCCCGCGTCAATATCATGCCAATGGGCAAGGCAAAAGCGGCAGCAGCTAAAAAGGCAGCGGCCAATAAGAAGGAAAAGCCGAAGAATATCGTGCCGATGCAAATCGAACTAAAAGGCGCGACCGGTAATAACCTCAAAGATGTCGACTTGACCATCCCGGTAGGCGTGTTTACCTGTATCACTGGGGTATCAGGTTCGGGTAAATCGACGTTGATTAACCGTACTTTAATGCCTTTAGCAGCGACGCAACTGAACAATGCTTCTACCTTGATTCCTGATGCGCACGAGAGTATTTCTGGTTTAGAGTATCTCGATAAGATGGTCGATATTGACCAAAGCCCTATTGGTCGTACCCCACGCTCTAACCCAGCAACTTATACGGGGGTGTTTACACCGATTCGTGATTTGTTCTCACAGACGCAAGAGGCGAAAGCTCGCGGTTATAAGGCTGGCCGCTTTAGCTTTAACGTGAAGGGCGGTCGTTGTGAGACTTGTCAGGGTGATGGCTTGATCAAAGTTGAGATGCATTTCTTACCGGATATGTACGTGCCGTGTGACAGCTGTCATGGCAAACGCTATAACCGTGAGACGTTGGACATTCATTATAAAGGCAAAAACATCGCTGAAGTCTTGGATATGACGGTTGAAGATGCGACTGAGTTTTTCTCAGCTATCCCACCGATCCATCGTCGTCTAGAGGCATTGATGGATGTTGGTCTGAGTTATATTCGTTTAGGTCAGTCTGCGCCAACACTATCTGGCGGTGAGGCTCAACGTGTGAAGCTGGCTCGTGAGCTGGCCAAGCGCGATACGGGTCAGACGCTGTATATCTTGGATGAGCCTACTACTGGTCTGCATTTCCATGATATCTATAAGCTGCTAAATATCTTGCATACCCTGCGTGATAAGGGCAACACCATCGTGGTCATCGAGCATAACTTAGACGTGATTAAGACTGCAGATTGGGTGATTGACTTAGGACCTGAAGGCGGTAAAGGCGGTGGTATGATTATCGCTGAAGGCACGCCAGAAGAGGTTGCCGAGGTTAAGGACTCTCATACCGGTCACTTTTTAAAGCCGATGCTAGAGCGTGAGAAGAAATCTGCTTAGTATTAGCTTAATTGTCAGAGAATAATAGAAAGGCCGTTCTTTAGGGGATGGCCTTTTTTATTGGCAAAATACATTTTTGGAATAGCTTTAAGCCATTCTAATCACGTAAAAGCAACGCCCTAAGCTGAACATGGCTCACCTTCCCTGTCTTAGTCATAGGCAATTCATCTAATAAAACAATCTGTCGTGGCATCTGATAGCGGGCTAATTTAGGTTTTAGCCATTTCATGAGCTGCTCAGCGCTGATTAATGTGTTTGGTAATTGACCTTCATTTGCATAGACTGAAGGCTCAAACTCATTATTTATATTGAGACGAACAAAGGCAATAAGCCGTTTGCCAAACTCCTCATTATCCACTGCAATAACCGCCACTTGATCGACCTGCGGATGCTGATTGAGAGCATTTTCAATATCGCTCGGATATACATTCTCCCCGCCTGACACAATCATATCATCGGCCCGACCCTTCAAAAATAGATAGCTTTCTGCATTCTGATAAGCCAAGTCACCTGTACTGATATAACTTGGGCCACTGCGTCTTAATGGTTTAGCTTCAGTTGGTTTATTGTCCATTGACCAAGCCGTGCCAAGACTTAAAACACCAATGCCAGTGCCAATATCGGGGTCAGAGGGGTCCTGTTTGGCATGCTTAGCCTGGCTACCCAAGGTTTGCTCGATAGGTAAAATCTGCAATCGCACCCCACGGATAGCTTTGCCGATGCTGTCTGGATAGCGATGTAAATCGGCTGGGGTCGCCATGACCCCAAACCCCGCCTCGGACGTCCCATAAAGATTGAATAAGGTATCACCAGTATGCGCCAAAGTCTGCTTTGCAAGATGAGCATCTAGCTTTGCGCCCCCTGAGATAATTCGCTGGACCGAGCGAAAGGTAGGCTCGTAATGACAGTTATCGCTATGATTGTGCGCTGTATTATCTTCAGCTTGCTTACCTTTGCATAGATTATAGTTATGCTGATTGAGCTGGTCATAGTCCAATAGTCGCTTAAGTAAGGTCGGCACTAAAATCAGAGTCTCAATCTGATTTTGATAGACCAACTGACTAATCTTAGCAGTAGCAAAAGTATCACTGATGAAAATACGGCCCGACAGTAGGACCGAAATCAGCAGCGCTGCCAGACCATAACCATGATAAAAAGGAGTGGCAATATAGACAGACTGGTACTTCGCCAGCTCTACATCATTGAGTAGCGCTAAAAATGGTATCAGCATAGCAAAAGGAGACGGTTCGCGATCAGCAAACTTGATGCGCCCACTAGTGCCGCCGGTTAGCACGTTAATTTTTCCTGAGGATTGGCGGGGTAATTGCGGAGCGCTGGTTAGATATGGGTTTGATTTTTGGCTAGCAGTTAGGCCCTTAGCGTTCGAAGCAAAGAATTGCTGCAAAGTTGTACAGCTAATTATAATGGGCGCGGCGGTAGCAGTAGACTTTGGGGCTGAGGCTAATGACGAGTCAATCAGAAGGTTGATATCGGCAAACTTATCGTCACAGATGAGCATATCGTAGGGTTGTTGGGCAAGGATATGCGCGATTTGACTATGGCTCATATCGGTATTGAGCAAAGTGATGTCACCACCCAATCGAGCAGCAGCGAATAACGCTAAGATACCGCTAGTATGGTTGGAGCAAAGTAGCGCAATTTTGGTTTTTGGTTTCGTTGTACCTGTTAGGGCATACCTATTTAAACGGGTTTTAATGCTACTGAGCTTAAAAGCTGGATGACGCTGAGAGGTTGAATGACGGTTTGGGCTGGGCTCATCGAGTGCACTGCGGTAAGCGTTTCTTTGTAGTTCGTCATTGAGATAGCCCGATAAGGATAAGGCCAGCTCGTAGCATTGTCGATAGGTGTATTGCTGATTGAAAGTGGCTCTATGTGGCGCCATCTGACTGGCAAACTCAAGCAGGACCATCAGGTTTGCGCCATGCTGGTAGAGCGACTTTGTGACGCATCGAGCGCCTTTAGGGGTAAGTAGGCCAATTTTATATAAATTGCGAATACTAGTAGACCCCCAACGCCACCAAGGTGTCGCTACTGCAGTTGACGCCAATGTCGGTTTATTATTTTTATCCTGACTTTGCAGACTAGTTGTCATTCATAGGTCTCTAGTTTAGTTTTTACTATTTTCTAGCCGTGCTTGTCGCCGATAATAACTGCGAACCACCAACGCCAATGGTTTTTGTAATAGTACTGATAGCACTTCAACAGGATATAACCACCAAGGTTTAAAGCTAGGTTTTTTGTGGATAATAAGCCTACCGATTAGGGCAGCCGCTTGTTCAGGGCGCATCGCAGGCGCAGACTGATACATAGCCGTTGGTGCAATCATCCGAGTGCGCACCAAGGGCAGGTACAAGGTACTGGTAGTGATGCCTTGGGCGTACAACTCGGGGGACACTGAGCGAAACCACTGGTCAAAAGCAGACTTTGACGCTTGGTAAGCTGACCATTCTGGCATTGGCGGAAGCAATACATTAAGCGCAGATACGTTAATGATCTGCCCTTGGTTGACTTGCAGATGAGGTATTAGACCTAGGCACAGTTTCACGGGGGCGAGATAGTTTAGGCGAATGGTGCGCTCATAGTCGTGACTACGCTCAAGCGACTTCATGATAGAGCGCTTGATAGATTGACCAGCGTTATTAATAAATATATCTACATTCTGGCGCTGTAAAAACTCAATAAAACTTTGCAGCTCATCCTCATCTCTAAGGTCGATGGGATAAATACTCGCTAGGCCATATTTTTGGATAATACGAGCCTGCACCTGCTGTAATTTTTCTGTGGTTCTGCCGACTAATATCAGGTTGGCCGGTTTTTGCAGACTGGTTTGCTCTGCCTCTCGTAGGTTTAGGCTCGCCAATAGATAGGCCAACTGCTCACCAATGCCATAGCTAGCCCCAGTAATCAGTATGGTTTTGCCCGATACTGCCTTAGCTAATCGCTGCCGCTCAAGACTTGATAAAGCCCTACTTGGAAATAATAGCTTTTCAAGCAAGCGAGTACTTAGCGGCGGCTCACGGGCTAATTCTGAATCGGGTTTATACTGAGTCATAATAGTTTTATCGTATCCATCCTGATTAGAGCTAGTCCGTTGCAACAGTGCAGTAGAGACTTACTTACTGGTTTAATGCGGCATCAGAATCAGCAAGCTATAGTCATCGCACTAAAGCGACTTAATTACCTAATACCCACTCATCATTCACCTTATAGACCTTAAAGTTGGCCTTGTCAGTACGACTGTTGCCTCCAATAGTTTGCTGAATATTGGCGGTACACATGTAGGTGTTATCCCCTTCCACACTGTCACAATTTAAATCTTTAACGGCTTCAAGTTTTGGCATCATGCCGGCCATCATACTGCCCATAGCCTTCGCCATTTCTTGGTCTTGGGCACCGGCACTATTCATGGCATCGTTCATAGCGCTATGCGCTTGTTGATATTGCGCTTCGATTAAACCCTCTACTTCACTTTCAGAAGGCCCTTTGGCACAAGCTACGAATAGCGGGGTGAGCAGCAAAACAGCAAATAGCTTAGGTAGGCGCATAACGATATATTCCTTAAATAAAAATGAGTCATGAATAATATTATAAGTAGGATAAATCATATTGTGCCCTATTCTTTAAGTCAACGAACCTATTTATATTTAATTTCTAATTAAATTAGATTCTTGCTGCAATACGCATAAAAAAAGAGATGCTAAGTAGCACCTCTTTTGTTGACCCTAGCTCTATAACACTAACAGCTGACTTTTTTACCCGTTTTATTAATGCAATAACTTTTATCCTTGTCGCCTTGCCATAATTATATTTTTGCTTTGCCATTATTGAAATGGAGGAAGATTTAAATAATCAGCGAGTTTTAGCTCTATTTCCCTTCATTATTTAATCATTAACCTTATAAAGCCCTGACGTAGCTTGATCGCATCCTATGTTAAACTGTCGTAGAATTTTGCATACGCTATAATCTATCTACGCTTACCAAAATCATGTCGCCCTTAACTCTTTGGTCCCTTTTATGAATTTAACGCTCCTACCGATTGGGTTCAGTGTATTGTGCTGGCTTATCATACCGATACTATTGTTTTCCAAATTATTCTTAAGTAAAAGCCGTAAAGAAACGGTCGATGTTATCGCCTTTCTTATCGTGTTACTAAGTTTGGCTAGCCTAATCGTATTTTTTGTCCTCGCCCGCCCTTAATCCCTATTATTTGCCTGATTATATGGGCCCTTTTATTGAGTGAATGCTATGCAGTGGACGCTTTACCTCTCTCTGTTACCGATTGGCTTTGGCGTCATGACTTTCGTCGTCAGTATGATTTGCCTATTTGGCTACATTACCAGTGACAACATAGTGACTAAAAAGAAGCTGTTGGCTTGGTTTTTACGGTTAATTACTGTCGCTATTTTGCTGATAGGGGTTGGTGGGTTTTTCGCCAGTCGCCATTTTTAATTATCCTCAACATCCTACTGGTTTCTTATAATCCATCTTATTTAAAAAGGTTACCTAATGAGCCACTGAGATAAAATTCTTGGCTAAAACTCATGATAGGACTGAGGCTAGCGTAAATCTATATCAGTAGCGCTGTGGCAAATCTTGAATGGATTGAATGCGCCAGTACTCTGGCAATGGTTACTAGACTACTGCGCTCTCTTTTCAAGCGTCAATAACTGCAAATCTTCGCGCAGCGGCTCGCCATTATTGCCATCATTAGGGAACGGCATACTCTCCCCCGTTAGCTCATAGCCTCGGCGCTGATAATAAGCCAATAGTTCAGGGCGATGATTGAGGATACTCATGGTCAAGCGACAAGGCGCCTGCTCGCTACTAAAGTGGCGCATGGCAAAGGTCTCGGCCGCGTTTAGCACCACATCGCCAATCCCCTGCCCTTGCAAGTCTGGATGCACGGCAAACATACCGATATAAGCCTTAATGCCGTCAGCACTCTTGGCGTTATCCTCCGCTGAATGAACCTCCTGCCCTTGCACCCCGATACACGCCAGTATTTCACCCGTCTCATTGCCTTCACGGAGACCCGTATCGGTTTTTGGGTAAACGAATAAATATTGCTTCGCGTCATTAATCACATTTTTCAATTCCGCCTGAGTGGTACGGATGCCGCCAATTAACTGAGCTTCATTGGTCCAGCCTTCCTGATTGCGATAACAGCGGTTCATTAATACTTCTAATGCGGGGACATCGGCTATGGTTGCTACCCGTAAAAACACGTTTTCCTTTTGTGCATTCTTGGCTTCATTAGTCATTATTTTATCCTGGTTAATTGGTGGTCATTTTTAGCTTTGGTCATAGTCGCAGCTTAGGTTTTAGTAGTGATTATAAGGTTATTGTGCAGGCATTTTAACGATTTATAGCCTTGCTGTATTTCATTGAATGCTAATATAGGGGCAATCGATTTTTTTAAATACGGCCCCTTACTATGTCTGAAAACCTTTCTGCTGCTGAGAATGCCAGCGGACCGTCTTTAAGCCAACTGCTCAGCAGTACTGACTTTGCCGCTGTTACCGACCCTCGGCAATTACCACAACCCGGTACTTTGCCTATTCAACAAGCCACGCATAAAATTTGCCCTGAGCATTTTATCGTCAATGAGCAATTAGATATTGAGTTTAGTGGCGAGGGCGAGCATCTTTGGCTGTTTATACAGAAGACCGGTATGAATACAGTACATGCAGCCAAGCTATTAGCAGAATGGGCAGGTATACCAGAGCGCGACGTGGGCTATTCCGGACTCAAAGATAGACAGGCGGTGACGACGCAATGGTTTAGCTTGCGCATCCCGAATCGCACCTTACCTGAGGCTCCGTTTAACCCCGTTTTAACAGATGACATAATCTTGGATGGGCAAAGTACGCTAGCGCCAACAATAGCAAGCGAAGCCGCTAACCCGCAAGAACAAATTGTGGTACTCGAGCAGCATTGGCACAATAAAAAACTCAGTCGCGGCGCCCATAAGGCCAATCAATTTATTTTAACCTTGACTGAGGTGCAAGCAGATGACCCAGCCGCAGTAGATGCCCGCTTGCAGCAAATCGCTCAAAGTGGCGTGCCCAATTATTTTGGTGCGCAGCGCTTTGGTCATGGCGGCAATAATATCAGTGAAGCGCTAAAATGGTTTCATGATGAGCAATTAAAAGCCGCCCCTATTGCCCCTAACGAACACCCTGAACAATCTGAGCCCACCGCCCACACAGACAATCAGCGTAAGGATAAACGCGGCAAACGTAATAAGGAACGGAAGATTAGCAAACGACTGCGCGAGCAACACTCTATGCGCTTGTCTGCTGCCCGCAGTCTGATATTTAACCGCATACTCGCAGCACGCGTCAGCGACGGCACTTGGCATAGTGGTCTGGCAGGAGAGGTGTTTAATTTGGCTGGGACCGGCTCTATCTTTGCTAGCGAGGTAGTAGACGCCACATTACTTGAGCGCCTGCAGTCGCAGGATATTCATCCAACAGCCCCTTTATGGGGTCTAGATAATGATAAAGTGACTGGGGTAGCCCGCCAGCTTGAAGACCAAATTATCGCAAGCGAGCCTGTATTGACACGTTTGGCTCAAGGATTAGAGGCGCAAAAGGTTAAAGCGCAAAGACGAGCGTTAAGATTAGTGCCGCAGGAATTAGCGTGGCAGTGGTTAGGCGATGCTAGCTTGCAGCTCCAATTTAGCTTACCGACCGGCAGCTATGCGACCAGCGTCTTATACAGTTTGGTGCAGCAGCTCAATAGCCACCAGTAACTGTCACGAGAGGACGTTTTTAAAACTAATAGCCTCGGAGACTATCGCCGTCAGCTCAATGGCTAGGGACGATTGAATGGCTAGGGTCGACTATAAGTCAAAAGACGGTTGCGGAATTTTATTGCTCAAGACTAGGCTATCAACACTAGCGACTTGATTACGGCCATTGTCCTTAGCCTCATACAGCGCTGTATCGGCCACTCCGATGAGGCTCTGAATAACCATATCGGTTATCTTACTGCTCTTGGCCGTATTGAGCATTTCATCACTTAGCGCATCAAGATAAGAGGTTTGCAGCGCGGCAACATCTTGCTGACTTAAAGTGGCTACGCCAAAGCTAGCCGTGACCTGTAAAATCATATCATTACCGATATAAATGCTGTGCTCTGCAATCTCTTTTCTTAACGCTTCGGCAATCATTAGCGCGGTCGAGTGGCTAGTATGCGGCAAGGCTAATAGAAACTCCTCTCCCCCATAACGACTGACTTCATGACGGCGCATGAGCGCATGACTGAGCAGCTCGGAGATGTCTTGTAAGACCTGATCACCCGCCGGATGACCATAGGTATCATTCACCGCTTTAAAATAATCTAAATCCAATAAAATCACGCTATAGTCTTGATTATAGCCATGCTTATGCTTGTCATTAAATAGCGATTGCCGAATCCAAGACAGCATACTGCGGCGATTTTTTAGCCCGGTCAGCGCATCATGGTCGGCATTGTATTGAATCTCGCGTTTATTGCGGTCGATGATCGTCAATAAAGTGCGAAATAAGTAGACGATAACCATCGCTTTTGGCAGCGCAAAGTAGATGGATGTCATCTGCCAAAACAATAGATTACTGCGCTGTACTTGCAACACTTTTTCGATATCAGCATTAGAGATATTAGCACTGGCCATCGTTTCAACACCTGGGTGTCCAGTACTTTGATAGTCAGCTGTCATATTCAGCAAATAATCATGGATAGCCGCCACTTGCGTATAAGCGTAACCTTCGGTGGGACTGCTCGTCACCACATCATTGGCCATCGAGGGCAAAGGGACTTTACGCAGGCTATGTATCTCTATGCCGAAATAAGGGAGGATAGTAAAAACTAGAATAAATCCGACATATATATTAAATCCCCACCAGACTATACGCTTATCAATCAGCAACATAGCCAGCATGGCCCCGCCCACTAACGAGACCCCCGTCGTCAGTCCGCTATATCCTAAAACGGTGGTTAATACAGCGATATAAATACAATAGACCATCAACATGAGCCATTGCCAAGTATATAAACTGACCTTGGAGGCTCTTAAATGATGCAGTCGATAGGTTAGCCAAGAATAAAATATCGCAACCAAGGTAGTAGCGAACCAAAACCATTGGAACAAGTCCATATTGATATGAGAGGCAAGCCTATCGCTATTTACCCAGACCATCAGCCCCCATGCCCACTGCAACACCACTTCTATCAGAATGAAGAAGGCCAAAAGCGAGGCACGGTCTCCCTCCTGCCACTCAAAAATAATTTGCGCCAGTTTTTTATAGCCTTTTTGGTACAGTGACACACTCATTATTGAGCTGATCTTACAGATATTAATAGCATTTCAGCATAATCCATGTTTAGAGAGGCATTTATATTTAAGCCTTATTTTTCTTATAGTTAACTATACCATCAACGCGACAGTCTCTATCATTAAGCTATCCATTATTTATTAGTAATACTCGGTAATTTTTGTAAAAGCAGAGGCGGTCAGCACGATAGTAGTGATGACTATTTAGAACATAGTTAATAAATTTTAATCTGTAATTTAAGAACGTTATACGTAAAAAATCAACTCTATAGCTGATAAATCTGACCAAAGGTAACTATTTAAGCATCACCTACAATTACCGTTTAAGTACTCCCTATAAGTACAGCGTGGGATAGAATTTTATTTACCTTCTAAACTCCCTTAATGTTTTTCTGACAAGGCTATAACCCCCATAATAATTTATTTTTTTATTAATTAAAACTTAATAATTATCATACTAATCCTTACTTTATTTTTGCTGAAAATACGTTTGCTAAGCAGATGCCTTTAAATCCGTTTTTTAAAATAAAAAAACACCCTGTTATAAGGGTGTTTTTGCTACCAATCTAAGTAATGGGATTTAACTAAAGCGAATGGGCTGTCTATAACGTAACCAGGAATAATGCTGATTTACAGCCGCTATTCCTTAGCTAGAAAACTTTAGCTAGCAAACTGTTGCCACACGCCTTGTTGCTCTGGTGTCGGTTTTGGCGTATCACCCAGTTTGCGCCACGGCATGCTAGTCCCATGATAGTCGCTACCAATAGACACGCTCAGCTCGTGCTCAGCGATACAACGATCGACCATTTTGCGCGTACTTAACGGCTCATCACTGCTCGGCAGCTCCGCACCATCACCATTTAGCTCAGCGAATTCACTGATCAGCTTACGGACACGAGTCGCCGAGAGACGATAGCGGGTAGGATGTGCCAAGACAGCCTTGCCACCACACTCTTGGATTAATTTAATCGCGTCGGCCATACTTAACGCTTCGATGGCGACGTAGGCCGGTTTATTATCGGCGAGATATTTATCAAAAGCTTGCTGAACCGTCCTTACTACCCCATTGGCGTGCAGGACTTGACCAATATGGGCTCGGCCTACTGCTTGCGGATTACCGCCCGCTTTGGTGAGTACCGCTTGCCATAGCTCAGCCGCTGCCGTCTCATCTAATGCCAGAATTTCAACCAACTTATCGACGATATGGCGGCCTCTGTCCGCTCGGCTTTGCTGCAGCGTCTCAAGTGCGTTTTGCATGGTGGTGATATCGTAGAAGTCTAAGCCTAAGACATGGATAATTTTATCCTTAGATTTATTCTTACCATAACCGCCACTTAGCGTATGCTCGCAACTAATCTCCACACCGTTAATCAGTTTAATCCCGCAGTCCGCTGCTACCGCTTTGGCTTCTTCTATCCCTAAGATAGTATCGTGATCGGTCAAGGCCAACATCTCTACGCCAGCGCTATGGGCGCGGGTGACCAACTCCGCTGGTGAGTCGCTGCCGTCAGAGCGCGTGCTGTGACAATGTAAGTCTACTTTCATATCAATACCTATTTTTTGGCAGCAGCGGTTTACTGCAGCGCTGCTGTCGTGATTGGCCGTTTAATTGGAATACCCTGTGAAACGGCCGTCAATATTTTAAGCGGTATGCTTTATCCAATCGCAATACTTAGATTGGGCGCATAAATGGGGGGATAGTAAGGTGCACTCACCTAAATTTCACCGCTATCTGCCTTTATTGTACCGTGATAGCCGGTAAGATGTTTGTCTGCTTTTTTTTACCTGCTGCGCGGTGTAAACTACGCACTACGTTTTAACCGAGCAAATTGCCACGCTATGAAAGCCTTCTTAGACTTTATTCCCTTAATTGCCTTTTTTATCGGTGCCAAAAAATTTGGTATCCTAGCCGGTGCGGCGGCTTTATTAGTCGCGACCTTAATTGTATATTCTATACATTTAATCAAACAAAAAGGTAAGCTCGATAAGCAGCAATGGGTCACCTTGGTCTTGACCGTGTTCTTTTGTGGGTTAACCTTGCTATTAAAAGACGACATCTTTTTGAAGTGGAAATCCACGGTCATCAACGGCATCTTTGCGGTGGCCTTAATCATCAGTGTGTTTATTAATAAGCCGCTACTGAAATTGGCGATGAAGACCGTGTTTACCCTGACGCCTTCGGGTTGGAATAAACTCACGCTAGCTTGGGCCGCCTACTTTATCCTGATGGCCGGGTTACAGTACTATTTCGCCTTCTATACCTCAGAGCAGACTTGGATTGATTTTAAATCTTATGGTTGGATTCCAGTGATGTTAGTGTTTATGATTGGCCAATTTGTCGTGCTAAAAAATCATATTAATCCGGAAGTGACTGATAAATCTAAATAGCTTGTGAGTGCTACCTGTTTTCACACTCCGTCTAATAACCGCAAGCCCATTTTAAGGAAGCCCTATGCCCTTATTCGCCATCATCGCCCATGACGTCGCAGACAGCAGCGAGCTGCGTAAGGCCACCCGCCCCGCTCATATCGCTAGATTAAAGCAATTAGAGGCCGAATCTCGTCTAGTCATTGCAGGACCGACGCCGATTGCTCATGCAGAAGCTGCGATGTCAGGCAGTATTGTTATTGCAGCTTTTGACTCGCTAACGGCCGCGCAAGAGTGGGCCAATGCAGACCCTTATTTCGCTGCGGGCGTTTATAGCCATGTCGATATCAAACCCTTCATACAGGCCCTACCACAAGTAGAGGCTCCATGAAGCCGATGAAGTTCCTTAAGTCCCTGAAACATTGGTTATCTCGCCAGACTGCCCTCCCTGCTTTAAATAGCGTGCTGCCTAGCTTAAGCAGCGCTTTACTCAGTGGCGTCTTATTAACGACGACCGCTTATGCTGCGCCAACGGTGACCGTAACAGATCCTGCGACCGGTCAGCCCGTAGCTCAGGCACCCGCGGCTTCGGGCTTGACCACTCCTGTAGATCCAAACGCACCTGCTGATGGCGTGGCTACCCCTGCGGTAATCGACCCCAATAGCTTAGCGGCGCAGCTACAACCCACTGACAATGCTTTATCGGTGGCCAATCAAGAGCTACTCAGTCGCAATGCCAAGCTACAACGCGAGGTCAATGACTTACAGACTCAGGTCAACGTTTTGATTTATGAGAGCAAAGGCCAGATGTTTTTATATGGCGCTTTTACCGTCTTAGTCAGCCTATTAGTCGGTATCTTTGTCTCATGGTTAGTGTTTGTACGGCGTCAGCGCTGGTAGATGGCAGTTGTAAAATAACAGCGGCCACTCGCTATAAGCTTATCTTATAGCGAACTTAGCGCACAAAGTTTTAAGAGCATTTTTGATAGCCGTGTTGATAACCGTTTTTATCACAATGTGCACTAGCTCTGAACCCTAACCTACGCTTAAAGATTACTACCCTTTTGCCCCCTCAGCTTTACTCCTTTATCTTGCTTAAGCAGTCTTATGGCCATACCTTCAGATCACCTCGCTACGTCCCCTACTCAGTCATCGCACACTGGCATTGCGCCCGTATCGGCAGGCATTATTACCCCTGCCCCAATCGACTGGCACACTGATGAGTTGGGCCATACCGTGCCGTTTTCACGGGCTTTTGGCGATGTTTATTACTCGCTGGTGGATGGGCTGAATGAATCGCGCTATGTGTTTATAGAGCGCAATCAATTGCCGGACCGCTTTAAGCAGCTGTTTATGCAAACCTCCAACAGACTACCGGGTAAAGCCACCTTCACCATCGCCGAATTAGGCTTTGGTACGGGGCTAAATTTACTGGCTACTTGGCAATTATGGCGAGAGCTAAAAGCGCAGTATTTGATTAATAATAACACTGCCAACAGCCCAATCACCCCCCGTGTCCATTTTATTAGTACCGAAAAGTTCCCTCTAACCAGAGCCGACCTTGCGCGTAGCCTAGCCAGTTGGCAAGCTGCAGAGCCTGAGTTAGCCTCTTTGATTGCTACCCTATTGGCTCAATACCCGCCCCTCATTGAGGGTTGCCATCGCTTGCATTTAGCGGACGATGTGACGCTCGATTTATGGTTAGGTGATGCCGCTGACAGCTTAGCCAAGCTCGATAATAGCGCTGGGGCTGCGGTAGATGCTTGGTTTTTAGATGGCTTTGCCCCCTCCTGCAACGAGTCTTTATGGGCTGAGCAAATCTTTATCCAATTACAGAGACTGTCGCAACCTGGCAGTACAGCAGCCACTTTCAGCTGTGCTGGGGTAGTCAAACGAGGCCTACAAGCGGTAGGTTTTGAGATTACCAAAGTTAAGGGTTTTGGCCGAAAAAATGAGATGCTCACGGCTATTATGCGTGCTGAAACTGTAGAAGGTGCGACTAGCGAAAACCCTACGGTTATATGCTCTATCGACTGTCCACAACAGATTACGATTATTGGCGCTGGAGTCTCTGGACTTATGAGTGCCTGGTCATTAGCGCAGCGCGGTATTCAAGTTCGGTTACTAGATAAGACCGCCCCATTAGCCGGTGCCTCGGGCAATCCGCGCGCCCTACTCGCCCCTAAGATGACCCCTATTCATCATGTTGCCGAGCATCTGCATACCACAGGCTATCTGTATAGTGGTCGATTTTACCGTGGCCTTGATAGCAGGGTAGCTAACGAAAAAAATATTCTGGCAAAGAATAAAGCACTAACAGAAATGCAATCAGCTAGAGCGCCTATATTTGAACCCACGGGAATGCTGGATCTACTGACGAAAGCTAATATTGATACTCAGCAGATAGCGCTTTATCCCGATGAAATGGCGACGACCTTAGAGAATGCAGAGGCTAAAAACCGCGCTGGTATGTCGGAGCAAGACTTTACAGAGAATTTATATCTGCCACAATCAGGCTTGATCAATCCGCAGGCCTTAGCCCAAAACATTTTAGCGCACCCATTAATTACTTTTGAGCAGCACCAGATTACTCAAATAGAAACTAACCACGCTAGTGCTAGCGATAACGTCATGCTGTATTGCGAAGACGGCACTGTACTCGCAGCGCAGCGGGTGCTGATTGCCGCCGCTTATGCCAGCTGTTTATTGGATGCGCGTATTTTTGATTTTCGTAAGATTCGCGGTCAATTGTCTTGGTTTAGCCCAACCGCTGATCAGCTAATGCAATTGCCCAAACTGCCGCTAAAATACGCGGGCTACTGCACGCCCTTTAAGGCCCAACCCGGAGATGACCAAGTCAACAATCTGATTCCAGGACAGCCGCAGTTTTTATTCGGCGCGAGCTTCGTGCGCAATGACACGGATACCGCGGTTCGTGAGGCAGAGCACCAAATTAATTACACTAAGCTGATCACCGCTCTACCAGAATTGGCAAGTATTGTCTCTGACGATACCACGGGGTGGCAGGCGCGTGCTGGTATCCGTGCGCAAACCCCAGACTACCATCCTTTAGTGGGTCCAGTAGGCAATGATAGAGATACGAAGGGTTGTAGTGACGGGAAGATTTGGACGCTAAGCGGCATGGGCTCTAAAGGCTATGCTTATGCGCCGATCTGCGCGGAGGCTCTCGCCGATATGATGACGGGGTCGTTTGCCCCGCTATCAGCGCAGATGTTAGCGAAATTGTCACCGAATAGAGCGCGCTTGCAAACTGCGCTAAAGCATTAACAGTTGCTCTTAACCCTAATTCTCTAAATACTAAAGCTCTAATCCCGCTAGTTTTTATTGAATTAACTGGCTTTTATAATCAGGCTTCGTCGTTAATTCGTGACTTTACCGCCCCAAACAGCGATTTACCCGAACTTGACTCCTCCTGATTGCTCTTGATTCGCTTGCTAGCGTTTGCTTCGATTAAGTCTGGCGTAGTCGATGTCAAAGCCTGAATCTGCGCTTCATCGCGGGTATTCTTTTGAATGGTGACGGCAGCGAATAGACTCATGGTAAAGGCCATCATATAAAAGCCCTTTTCACTGAGACTAAGACTAGTGGCATTCATCAATCCAGCCGCGATGAAAATGATGGATACCGCTAGTGCCGCCCAACTAATCCAATAGTATAAGGCGGTCGTTGGAATCCCTTCAGAGCGATCTCGCAGAGTTTTTTGTAGACTAATGGCCGAGTATAACCCCAATACCAAAACCGCAAGATAATAGCCCTTCTCATTCAACATCATACTCTCGGCATTCCATAATCCAAACAAAAACGCTATAACACCGACCAACATTACTGCCCAAGATGTACCAACATAGGCGGTTGTAGGTTTATAGGCAGTTAACTGAGTTTTGCTAATTGTATTCTTATCCATTATCGTCCTTAAATGCAGATTAATTCCTAATTCTAATTTTTAATACAGATTATTTTTTTACTGTGAACTCTTTTAATTTAGACTCTATTGTTATACCTGTAAATTCTCAACAGCTGTCTTGTCGTTAGCATAGCATAAGCGTGTTATATTGTAATTTAAATGCTTTTAAGAATATTTTATTAATTTGGACCTCTATTTATTATTCAGCTTACTTAACGCTAGAGTTTTCTCATGTCATTTTTTAAATTACTTATTTTGCTTAGTCTTATTCTCGTCGTGCCTATATTCTTTGTCCTAAAAGAGAAGTCTAAACGCGCTCAAGAAGCGTCGACCCAGCGTCATAAAGCTTACTTAGAGACAGCCAATGAAAAGCTTGTAAAGGCCGAGACCTCTAGCGCACCAGAGTCCTCTTTAACGGTCATTGAATTTTCATCAAAGCATTCCTTTATTAAATTGCTATATGACGAGCGAGTTCCTGACCAATTCCAAACTATTATGGATGATATTGGTCAACAATATGAGCGCATTCATCACCATCAATTGACGGAATCTCAACTATTTACGTTGAATAAACTAATAGAGGTTCGAATACCTGACTTGATTACTGATTACTTGAGCCTCGACCCAGACTATGCAAAAGCCGTAATCGTGGATAATGATAAGTCTGCTACTAGTTACGATATTGTCATGGGTCAGTTGCAGTCTATTTTAGACTTCACTGAAAAGCTCAAGACCCAAAGTCAAAGTGGTGTCGTCGACAAATTGCTGGCCAGCCGATTTTATTTAGACGAGGTCTACCAAGATAGCGGTATGACCGAGGACAAATTAACGATAAAATAAGGGCCGGTTACAGCCGTTTTATGCAGCATTTATAAGCACGTTAGGAGCCCTATGCCCTATTATCAAACGACCCTGACCCTTTCCCCTTATGAGCGGGGCATCCATATCATCACCCCGCAAATTCGCAAAGCTATTCGTGAGCTTGTCCCTAACGCAGCGCAAGCGGGCTTAGTTCACTTATTCTTGCAGCATACTTCAGCGAGTCTCGCTATTAATGAGAATGCCGACCCTGATGTGCGGTTAGACACTGAGGACTGGCTGAATAAAGTAGCCCCAGCCGACCAGGCGGAGTACCGTCATACTTTAGAAGGCTCAGATGACTTGCCGGCGCATTTTAAAAGCATGATGCTTGGGGTGAGTTTGACAGTGCCTTTGGTTGATGGGGATTTGGGGCTTGGGACTTGGCAAGGTATTTACTTGTGTGAACATAGAGAATACGGGGGCAGTCGAAGAGTCGTCATTACGGTAAGTTGTTAATACCCTAACGCTCTAATTTCTAAACCATTAGGTGGATTGTTACCGCAGCGTGATTGTGCTTAAATGAGGACATCTTATTGCGAATTGATAGTCTTTTATGAAAACTCTTGTTATCTCTCCCAGCACCCTATCCACTCCAAAGCTAGTTACGGCGCTACTAGTCAGCACGCTGGCCCTGAGCGCTTGTAATAAGGCCGACAACTCAGAGCCAACCGCTGAACCAGAGACCGCAGCAACGTCCACTAGCGCTCAAGAAGTGCCTGTGGTGACGCCTCCTAAGCCTGCAGTGACTCCTGTGGAAGATAATGCCGTTACCAATGACACCGAAGCTGCGATGCCTGCTAATGATGAGCAGCTAAATGACCCTAGTAGCCAAGTGGCACCGCCAACGGCCGACCCCGATGTGGCCATCATCGGCACACAAATCTCTAATGTCGACTATAAAAATGACAATGGTCAGACGTTAAAGGTAGTTTACGAGACTTCGGTCAGTGGCGAACTGAATGCCACGACTACCCTACCCTCAGGTAAAAAAGTGAAGCTCACCGCTACGGCAGGCCAAGGCAACAACCCCACTTATACTTCAGCAGATGGCAGTATTGATTTGGTGAGTCATGCTGGCGGCGGCTCGGTAGATTTGATTCAAAATAGTCAGCCTATGAGCTTTAATGCAGTGAGTGCTGAGGCAGAAGTGATTCCACAGTAATCAATATTAAGTATGAGTACTCGTTTTCGATTACTAGGATTGCGCTAAGACTATATAATGGCGATATACTAGCGAATGAGTAGCGAATAAGTTTATTCCACAAAACCGCTAATCTTTCAAGTGAGTATCCCAATGCAGTTAAAGCGTCCAAATCGTCATTTAGCTGCATTTTTTTGTAGCTTAACGTTTAGTCTAGTCGCCGTCTATACTACTGCAGCGGCCCCTACGACCTATAAACAACCCCCTCAATTAGTGGCTACAAAGCCAGCCTCCTTAGACCCTGTCGACCAAATGACTCGCGCTCAGCAGCATAGTTTTAACTTACTACTGCAAAATTATCAGGACTGTTTTTTAACTAGGGTAGAGAACTCCCTTCATAGCGACTTACCGAATACCGTCGCGATCGATATCTATGAGAAGCATAACCAAGATTGTGGCGGCGATCCCAACACTATGCCGCGGCGAGCGAGCTATCTTATCGATAATTATGGGCGAGTTTTCTATGAGAATATTGCAGATAGCACTTTAGATTTGCAGTTTCAGTTTAATGAAGTGCCTGTCATTATTCACAATATGACTCAGTTTCATCACCCTACCAAAGCGATATTTGAGCGCTACGGTATAGACCTACAAAAGGTGGAAAAACGCGCAGTCGGTAGCTTCGTTATATTCTACGTGGCAGATACGCTACTGCTGACCGACACGCAAGATAAGCAAACCACCGCTACCCGCCAGCAATTATTTCAGCAATTGCTTACAGCCAATGGGGGTTGGGATTTTATGCTGCGTAGCGAGGACGGTCATGAGTACTATATCGAAGGCACTAAAAGAAAAGTCATTGATCCGCACAGCTATTAGAGAGCACTATTAGCAAGAGGTATTAGAGAAAGAGTGTTAAAAAAGTCATGGAGAAAAGAGACAAAAAAGAATAGCAACAGCGATGAAAAACAATGGCTATGAGAATAATAAAATTTGGAATAGAGGATTTATTTATAAAATGCTACTGCTTTTGCACAGTAGCATTCTTAGTACGTACAAGGAGTTAGCTAATTAAGGCCATACCAAAACTAGCCCTTAAAAACCCGTATTGCGATCAAACATACTTAGCACCCAACTGCCCACCGACCACATTAACCACCCCAATAATAACAAGACGATAATCCCCAAAATATCAGGAATACGCAGATACAGCCATGCCACTACGGGGTTGCGCCAGAGCTGAGAGTTTTGCTGCTTGTTTTCTAACGACTCGTGCAAAAAAGGCCGCTGCAAATGCATGGTATCATCAATACCGTACTCGTCTTGTAGATGCTGATGCACAATAGTGAGGGTCTTGCGACTCGGGCGAATAAAGATATCTAATAACGTACCGACAGCGGGCACCACCCCCACTACCATATCAATAAAAGCCAATTTTATCGCCGGGGTCATTTTTTGCACCGGTACGCCCAATTGCCTCCCCAAGATAAAGGCGTAGCCTGTCAATATTAACCCAGCCACATCCCCCGCTATAGGTACCGTCGATAAGGCGGCATCCGCACCGATACCTTGCTGGGTAAAAGGGATACGGACCATTGAATCCATAGTGTTGGCAAATTTGGCCAGCTTACGCTCCGTGGCAATGACTTGTTCACGGGTGAGCCCCTGCTTGGCTAGGTTATCTGCAAATACCTGTTGCACCTGACTATTATTGCCATTGTTACGATGGTCACGATTGACACGACCGCCAAATAGTCGCGACGGTTTCTTTACATGGGTACTGTTCACATCTTTCATAAGGTGCTCCAAGACAGCAAAGAAACTAATATATTAAGACGCAGAACCAGTGTTAGGCGCATGGCTAGACTCTTATTTATTTAAACAGTTTTACGCAAACCACCAGCTTAGATTCACCCACACACAGCTCACTGCTACTAGGGCAAATACGTAACGCCCTACCCAGATATTAGCTAAAAAGGCTTGGAAGCAAGCCATAGGCTCTCGGGTGGCACAAGCTGCATTTTGCTTGGTAAACATCATCGCCACCAAACCTAGACCAAAGATAGGAATCATGCCCAACTTGGTCTCGCCAAAATAATGCCACAATACGACGCCCATAATAAGTAAGAATGCTACCTGCAAAATCGAGACAATTACCACATCATAGCGACCAAATAATATTGCGGTCGACTTTACGCCAATCTTGAGGTCGTCTTCTCTATCAGCCATTGCGTACTGGGTATCATAAGCCACGGTCCAACACATATAGCTAAGAAATAGCAGCCATGCCCAAATATCGGGCGCCCCTTGCACGGCGACATAAGCCATAGGAATCGCCCAGCCGAATGCTGCCGCTAAAAACAGCTGTGGCAAATGGGTATAGCGCTTCATAAAGGGGTAAATAAAGGCTAAGAAAACCGCCCCCAGCGACCAGTAGAATACCTGAATAGGTAAGAATAACAGCAAACTGGCACTTAATAAGGTCAATACTAAGAACGCCCCTATTGCCTCCTTGCCACTTAAGCGACCATCCGCTAACGGTCGACCTTTGGTACGGCTGACATGCCCATCGACTTTACGATCCGCAAAGTCATTAATGGCACACCCTGCCGCCCGCATTAGTATTGCCCCAAGCGCAAATATCACCCCTATTTTGAGACTCGGTAGCGCTCCAGTTTCCGCACTACCGGTACCAAAGCTCGCTAAAAATACGCCCCAGAGTGTCGGCCATAATAGCAGCTCGATGCCCACCGGTTTATCGAAGCGGGTCAGCTGCATATAAGCAGTAAATTTCTCTTTCAAACTTAGCGGTCTTTTTGATATCGGCATAGGGGAAGTCATAAGCTAAACACTTAGATAAATCAGTAGAAAGAATGAATTTTAATTAGAGAACTCGACTGGGCAGCTAGTACAGAACGGCGCATTATTTTTGCTGCCAAAGCTGCACGGCTTGCACCAATGAAAGCTCAGGATATTGCTTACGCAAGGCTTTAATGGCGGCAACTTTATCCTTGGTTTTCGCAAGCTCACGTAAATAGGCCAATTGGTCTTGCGGCATACTGTCTTGAGCATTACTGTGCTGCTGGAGTTGAGACTCTAACTGACGAATGCGGGCGCGCTGAGCCACATGGAGCAGTAATGAGCTTACTACAAATAAGACTGTGATGGTTAGCCAAAGGCTACTCACAAACACTATCGCTCTCCTTGAATACTTGCAACCCTCAACCAGTTAACCAAAGTAGCCATCAAAACGCACTACATCATTTTGCCAAGACTCATCCGGACTGTGCCCTGCTAAATGGGGCGCACTTATGGGGCGCTTGACGATAAGGCGTCGGCTCGTACTTTCTATACTATTTTTCACACTACTCTCTTCACCGCTCGCCACACTCTCTTCCTCAAAGCTAGTCGTTATAGCTGTCTGAGCTAATTCAAATAACTTTATTTCCGCTTCCGAGGTTGGCGGCGCCACTAACCCATGCAAGGCTTGCATATTTTTGCCCACCTTTGCGCCTTTACCCGTTTTACTATTGTCATAACTGTCATCGGGGAACATCGGGTCGAGATATATCGTATCGTAGTTAGTCGCTTGGGTAGCAGAACTTGCTAAATAGGTTTCGGCTGTACTATTAATAATAGTGAGCCTGGCTATCAGCTTTTGCCAATTACTTTCACTGGCCATTTTCTGTTGTTCAACCAATAATAATAGCGCTAGTAACGGCTGCTGCTCTAGCATAGTCACTTGCGCGCCAGTACTCGCCAAAATCAAACTGTCATGACCAAAACCGGCTGTGGCATCTAGCACACGCTTATCTGCAGTCAATTTTGCCGCTTGTAATAGCAGTTCAGACTTACGACCCGCACTCACGATACGCCGTTGTAGTTTCGCCCAACTTGGTGTCACGCTAATCCCATCGATAAGCAGGCTTAGCTCGCCTTTGTCATCAATGATCAATAAAGGGGCGCCGTAATCGCTACTTAACTGTTGGCGGTATTTTTGCGTGAGTTTATGCGAACTGGCGCTAGCGGCAAGCGATATGGGGAGGTGATGGTGAGCAATAATTTCGTGAATAGCAGCCAACATAGCAGGAGCCGTGTCAGCTTCGGCACCAGGGGCATAAAGTAGCGGTACAGACAGCAAGCTCTCTAACTGCGCTAAAATATCTTGCTGTACCTGCATACCCTGCCCCTATTATTAATCAATGACTTAAGCTATCTATTGTCCAGTAGCGCTGCTGGTCTAAACGACGACCGCGCTCTAGCCTTGGATATTATAGCCAAATGCCCAAGCAGCGATTAGCACGATAATACCGGTGACGATGCGTAACCAAGCAAAAATAGTGAAATCGCGGCGACTCACCCAAGCTACCAGCCAACGGATACATAGCAGCGCTACGATAAACGATACCGCAGTACCAACGCCCAGTACGAGCCAGTCTTCAGTCGTGCTTAGTGCGTCTCTATGCTTGATTAAATCGAGTAAACCTGCCCCTACGATGACGGGGATACCTAAGAAGAATGAAAACTCAGCAGCCGCTTTACGAGACACCCCTAACCATAGCGCGCCAATAATAGTCGAGCCTGAACGTGATGTTCCCGGAATTAAAGCCAAGCACTGAAACAGGCCAATCATCAGCGCCGTCTTTAGCGACACTTCTTCCGCTTCATGAGCAATGATGGGCTTAGGATTTTTTTCGACATAAAAAATCAGCAAACCACCAATAATGAGCATAATCGCGACGGTATAGGGGTTAAACAAATACATCTTAATTTCGTCAGCGAAAGTAAAGCCGAGAATCATGACCGGAATAGTAGCGACAATGAGACTTAAGCCGAGCTGGCGTGGGTTGGCAAGCCCTTCTGCCTTACCCGTAATCAGCCCCATTAAAGCCTGCCACAATCTGCCCCAATAATCATAGATGACCGCTAAAATCGCGCCTAACTGAATGACCACGATAAACAGGTCCGCCTTCTCTTTGGTCCAAAAGCCCATGATATCAGCAGATAAAATCAGGTAGCCGGTACTCGAGATAGGCAAAAACTCAGTAATACCTTCAACGATGCCCATAATGACGGCTTGCAACAGCAGTAGTAAATCCAAGACGAATATCCTAAATACAGTAGTAAATAAAAGGGAGGGATCAATAACAAAAATAAGGGATGAATCAAAGCGCTCTGTACAACATTAACCGCTAAACCAGATCACAGCGCGACAAGCGAAACTTACGCTTTACCTTGCTCTTTCAAGGTTTTCCAAGCGTGATTGCGCAGATACACTGGTAAAGCTTGCTCAGCAGGCACCCCGCCTTCTTTAGCGAACTGCACCGCTCCTAACCGAGCGACTATTGCTGCATCCGTCTGTAGCGTCTCTAGCACTGGTTGACCCTCTTGAGCCGTTAATAGCGGTGCACCATCCCCCACTAACGGTAGCTTTAGCGGGGTAGATTTTTCATAATCGAGCAGACATTCGGTGTTTGGTGACTCAGTAGGAGTATTAATAAGCTCTGCCAACGCCGATGGTGATTCTAATCTTAGCGGCTGCATAATACCTGATTCTAAGGCAAAGGCGCCCAAATAGACCTGCTTCATACGGGCATCGTGAGCCGCATAGCACTGTTCAATCTGCTGCTGCTCAAAGGCAGCTTGCGCCAATATCTGCAAGCTCGAAATCCCAACACAGGGTAAATCATGAGCGACAGAAAGTGCTTGGACCACAGCGGTATTAATACGAATACCACTAAAAGCGCCAGGACCCCGGTTAAATACCAAAGCTGTCAGTTGCTCTAGCGTCACGCCAGCTTGGCTAAGGGCAGCATCAATCATAGGTAATATCTGCTGCGTTTGCATACGATTGCCAGCTTGGAACTCATTATATAAGACTGCCCCGGTATCTGACACGATGGCCACCGAGCATTGTCCAAAGACCGTATCCAGTGCCAAAAACATAATCACCCTCACTAGTCGTACTGACATCATTAAAAATAGCGCTTATCATAGCATTTGCCCCGTTTCGGGGGACACTATTTTTGCCATACTAGTAGTACGGCGACCGTTTTCTAAGCCTTTTTATCTTGGTTTAACATATTGGTAAAGAAGCAGAAATAGAAACGAAAAAACCAGCGACTCACATCACTGGTTTTTTATGGCTACTGCTCATTAAAGACTATGCAGTTTGAACTAGAAACTAGAAACTAGAAACGCGTTTTAAACTGTTTTGGTAAAGTGCCTTCCATTTCTTGCATCTTTTTCTGCATTTCCTCAGTGCTCGGCATGCTATTCGGGTCGAGACCCATTTGCTTAGCAAGATCTGCCGGGTTCACACCAGCATTGCCACCTGACTTACCACCGCCACCGAATAATGGACCACCACCGCCTGCGCCGCCGCCCATACCACCGGTTAAACCTTGAACTGCTTTCATCATTTTCGAGATGCCTTCAGGGCGCGACATCATTTTCATCATTTTAGCCATTTGCTTATGTTGCTTAAGCAAACG
>Ga0098065_1000173_pt1 | contig 34295 bp, 32 predicted proteins | sample 25_taG_FD_75062 | JGI IMG/M metagenome (GOLD analysis project Ga0098065, IMG submission 75062) | Marine viral communities from Cariaco Basin, Caribbean Sea - 25_WHOI_OMZ | ecosystem: Environmental > Aquatic > Marine > Oceanic | place: Caribbean Sea: Cariaco Basin | collected 2014-11-08 | reverse complement strand
TTGAAGGTATGCGTGGCGTAGTGGGGGAGGACCTGGTCGAACTTGGGATTCCCAACGAGCAGGAGACCATTGAGCGCTATTGCAAGGCGACCGGCCGTGACGGCATCGACGACTGGCACGTATTCGTGTCGTTCTCGCTGTTCCGGCTGGCGGCCATCGTCCAGGGCGTCTACGCCCGGGCCCTCGCAGGCAACGCCAGTAGTGCTGACGCGCTGGAAGTGGGCAAGCGTGCCCATATCCTGGCAGACGCCGGCTGGGCCGTTGCCCAGAAGGGTAGCAAGGGCGCAGGCTTATGAGCGACCAGGCAGCGGCGGACCCCATGGTTCGCCGCATACTCATCACCAATGACGACGGCGTTGCGGCCCCTGGTCTGAAGATCCTGGTGGATATTGCCAACCGGTTGGCGGAAGAAGTCTGGATCGTGGCACCGGAGCACGACCGCAGTGGCGCCGGACAGAGCATCTCCCTGCATGATCCCCTGAGGGTTTACCAGCATGGTGAGCGGCACTTCGCGGTGTCCGGTACGCCGGCAGACTGTGTGCTCTACGCCCTGGCCGAATGGTTTGGTGAAACGCCACCGGACCTGGTGCTCTCGGGCATCAACGCCGGTGCCAACATTGGTGATTCCGTGCAATACTCCGGCACCGTGGGGGCGGTACTCAGTGCCGAGCACCTGGGTATACCGGCCATCGCGTTGAGTCAGTCCTTTGTAAACCGGGAGCAGATTGACTGGGCGCCGGTGACCGAACTGGGTGAGGCGGCCATCCGGGCGCTATGGCCCTCTGCCAAGGATGACAAGTGCTGCTGGAATGTGAACTTCCCGGCGTGTGCGGCCAGTGACATCACCACCATGGAATACGCTTCCCAGTCCGCCGGTTCCATTGCCCGGCCGCAACTGCTGCCGGGGCAGGACAGTCGTGGGTTGTCCTACTGGTGGCTGGGTTTTGACCGGAACACTGAACACCAGGTACCGGACGATTCCGATGTGGCCGTTCTGCGCCGCCGTGGTGTGGCGGCCTCACCCTTGCGGGGAGAGCACAGGATGCCTGGCGACGGGGCATCCATCGCGCTACGAAAGACCTGACAGAGCCGCTCCGGGCGGAATCAGTTGGTAATATCCGGGCATGGCCCGGCTATCGCTGGTTCGGCCCGGGGCGGTTGCCGTCTGCAAGCTAGATAACCGGAGACTACTGAATGTTTACACGACACCACAAGGTCTGGCCGAGAGAATTGCCCAAGACCATGACCCTGCCGCAGACCAGCCTGTTTACCAACCTGGAAATCTCGGCCCTGCGGTACCCGGACCACACCGCTATCATCTACTACGATACCAGGATCACCTATCGTGAACTGCTGGACGAAGTAGAGGCGCTGGCCGGATGGCTGCAGAAGAACGGCGTCAAGAAGGGCGACCGGGTGCTCCTGTACATGCAGAACTCCCCCCAGTATGTGATCGGCTACTACGCTATCCTGCGGGCAGACGCAGCGGTGATTCCGGTCAACCCCATGAACCGCGCTGCTGAGCTGGAACACTATGTCTCCGATACCCAGGCAACCATCTGCCTGGCCGGAATGGAGCTGGCAGAATTTATCGCCCCGCTGGTAGGTAACACCTACCTGGAGCGTGTGGTAGTGGCGGCCTACAGCAGCTATGTGCGCCAGCCCACCGACCTGAACCTGCCGGCGGAAGTGTCGGCGGAACCCCGCGAGCTGAACGCTCCCGGCCTGATTTCCTGGGAAAATGCCCTGAACTCCGGTGACAAGCCCGGCGAGCACACCGCAGGGCCGGACGACCTGGCGGTGATCCCCTACAGCTCCGGCACCACCGGTCAGCCCAAGGGTTGCATGCACGTGCACCGTGGCCCCATGGCCACCGCTGTCCAGCGGGCATTCTGGAATATCACCACGTCCGACTCCGTCCAGTTGTGCACCCTGCCGTTCTTCCATGTGACCGGCATGACCGGCTCCATGAACAGCCCCATCTACTCCGGCTCCACCATGGTCATCATGACCCGCTGGGACCGGGATGTGGCCGGTACGCTGATTGAGCGCTACAAGGTTACCGGCTGGACCAACATCGTCACCATGGCGGTGGACTTCCTGTCCAACCCGGACCTGGGCAAGTACGACATCAGCTCCCTGGTGACCATTGGCGGGGGCGGTGCAGCCATGCCCCAGGCCGTTGCGAAGAAGCTCAAGGACCTGACCGGGCTGGACTACATTGAAGGCTACGGCCTGTCCGAAACTATGGCAGCAACGCACATCAATCCGCCCAACGCACCGAAGGCCCAGTGCCTGGGTATTCCGGTGTTCGACGTGGACTCCCGCATCATTGATGTGGACACCCTGGAAGAGAAGGGCCCTGGTGAAGTGGGCGAGATTGTCTCCAACGGCTACCAGGTGACCGTGGGTTACTGGAACCGCCCGGCTGAGACCGAGGCCGCGTTTGTGGAAATCGACGGCAAGAAGTTCTTCCGTACCGGGGACCTGGCCTATTACGATGAAGACGGCTACTTCTTCATGGTTGACCGGGTCAAGCGGATGATCAACGCCTCCGGCTTCAAGGTCTGGCCGTCAGAGGTGGAGAGCATGATGTACCAGCATCCCTCCATCCACGAGGTGTGCATCATCTCCGCCCCCCACGAAAAGCGGGGCGAAACCGTCAAGGCGGTTGTGGTGCTGACCCCGGAAGCCGAAGGGTCCACCACCGAGGAAGACATCATCGCCTGGTGCCGGGAACAGATGGCTGCCTACAAGGTGCCGTCGATGGTGGAGTTCGTCAGCGAGCTGCCGAAATCTCCCACGGGCAAGCTGATGTGGCGTGCTTTGCAGGAAGAGGAATGGAAGAAGTAATCCTGCCCTGACTGACTGCCCCACTGGCTATCCTGGCCAGTGGGGTACCTGACCTGCCCCCGCCTCCCGGCCTATTATGACGGCCATTGGAGGACCTGCCGGAATTTCATTTTTCTCATTGAAATTAACAATCAGGTTCGCATAGCGAAATCGCATTCTGTCTATTGACAGTGCATGCTCGCAGTGTACTCTTGTGCTTCGGCGTGAGGCATTTTGCCGATACGTCTGAATTGCAACGAAAAGTAAAAACAATCCAGAAAACGTAAACCCAATAAAATCAATGACAGTGTTGCGGTAACGGCAACTCTACAAAAACAACGTCGCCACGGGAGGGGCCGGTTTGACTACATTTCTCCAACAGGTTTTCAACGGGTTGACCCTGGGCAGCATCTACGGTCTCGTAGCGCTCGGTCTGACCCTTGTTTACGGGATACTCCACATCCCGAACTTCGCACATGGTGCGCTCTACATGGTAGGCGCCTTCATGTCGTACTTCTTTATGGTGGACATGGGCGTCCACTACTGGGTTGCCATGGCCGGGTCGGCCGTTGTGGTCGCCGTGCTGGGCATCATCTGTGAGCGCCTGGTATTCCATCCCCTGAGAAACTCGCCTCCGATACACGACAAGATTGCCGCCATCGGTATACTCCTGTTCCTGGAGGCCGTGGTGCACATGTTCTGGGGCTCCGATTTCCGTCGCATGTCCACGCCGTTCGGCGGTGTGGTTAACCTGGACGGCGTCTTCCTGCGAGAGCAGGGTATCCTGATCATTGCCTCCACCGTCGTCCTCGTCGTTGCCCTCAACCTGTTCCTGCGCAAGACCATGGTGGGTGCCACCATCATTGCCATGGCCCAGAACCGTGAAGGCGCCTTCCTGGTGGGCATCGATGCCAACCGCGTGGCCATGATGACCTTTGCCATTTCCGGCATCCTCGCCGCCGTGGCCGCCACCCTGTATGCGCCGATGAACCTGGTATACCCCGCCATGGGCCACCTGGTCATCATGAAGGCCTTCGTCATCATCATCCTCGGTGGCATGGGCAGCATCCCTGGCGCCATCGTCGGTGGCATGATCATCGGTTTCGCCGAAGCCTTCGGTGGTTACTACATTTCTGACGCCTACAAGGACATTATCGCCTTTGCCCTGCTGGTGGTAATCCTGTCCATCCGTCCACAAGGTCTGTTTGCCAAGGGGGCGCACTGATCATGATGTTTAAACTCGGAGCCCTTATCATGCATCCGGCCAGCAAGTATGTGCTGCTGGCCCTGGCCGTGCTGTTCCCGGCACTGGCCTCCAATGAATACCAGGTCTATGTAATGGCTACGGCCTTTATCTGGGCCATCGCCGTCTACGGTTTCAACGTGATCACCGGCTACTGCGGCCAGCTCAACCTGGCCCACGGTGGGTTCTTCGCCATTGGTGCCTATGCCGTGGCGCTGTTGACTGCAGATTACGGATGGAACTTCTGGCCAGCGTTTATTGCGGCGTTGGTGATTACCGCCGTACTCGGCTTCCTGGTGGGAGCGGTATCCCTGCGCCTGAAGGAGCATTACTTCGCCATTTTCACCCTGTGTGTGGGCTTTATCATCTACCTGCTGCTGGACAAGTGGGAAGAGCTGACCCACGGCGCCATCGGTGTTCGTGGCATCGCCGCGCCCGACGGCTTCGGCCTGGTCAACTTCCGGGAAACGATACCCGTTTACTACCTGATCCTGTTCTTCCTGGTGTTCATTATCTGGTTCACCAGCCGTATCCAGAAGTCCCTGTTGGGCCGTACCTTCATCGCCATCCGTAACGGTGATGACCTGGCCGAGTCCCTGGGCATCAACCTGATGAAGAACAAGATCCTGGCGTTCGTGATCTCCACCACCTACGCAGGCCTGGCCGGTGCGCTGTACGCAGGCATGATCCGCTTTGTGGGTCCGGAGGATGGCAACATCCTGCACACCTTCAACATGATTACCTACCTGCTGGTTGGCGGTATTGGCACCCTGTTCGGTCCGCTGATCGGTACTCTGGGCATTGTCTGGATCACCCAGTCGCTGCAGTTCCTGGAAGAGTACCGCATGATCATCTTCGGTCCGCTGCTGGTGATCCTGGTGATCTTCTTCCCGCTGGGCGTTTCCGGCTCCTTCCTGACCTGGATGCACCGCAAGGCACAGGCCCTCGGCCTGGGCCCCAAAAAAGTGCAGCAAGAAAGCAAGGTCAACACCGCCCGGGAGGTAGAGAACAATGCTTAAGGTAGAACACCTGACCAAGATGTTTGGTGGCCTGGCTGCGGTTAACGATGTATCCGTGGAGTTTGGCGCCAACCAGATCAATGCCATTATCGGCCCCAACGGGGCCGGCAAGAGTACCTTTTTCAACCTGATTTCCGGCGTTCACCAGCCCACATCCGGCAGAATCCTGCTGGATGGCACAGACGTCACCACCATGCGGTGTGACCATGTGGCCAGGCTGGGGGTTGGCCGGACCTTCCAGACCACCAACCTGTTCGAGACGGCGACGGTGCTGGACAACCTGATTGTTGGTCACCGTCTGCGTACCCACTCAGGACTCTGGGACGTGCTGATCAACTCCAAACGCCTGCAGGCGGAAGAGAAAGCGGCCCGCGAAAAGGCCCGTGAAGCACTGGATTTCGTCGGCCTGACCCATGCAGAAAACCGCTATATCGCGGACTGTACCCAGGAAGAGCGAAAGCGTGTGGCCTTTGCCCTCGCGCTGGCCACGGATCCCAAGATCGTCCTGCTGGATGAGCCGGCCGCCGGGGTTAACCCGGAAGAAACCGAGGGCTTGGCTGAGCTGATGAAAAAGATGGTAAAAAATGGCCTGACGGTGTGTCTTATCGAGCACAAGATGGACATGATCATGGGCATCGCCGACAAGATTATGGTGCTGGACCACGGCGAGAAGATTGCCGAAGGCACGCCGGAAGAAGTGAAGAATAATCCGGTGGTCATCGAAGCGTACCTGGGGAGTGATCACGATGCTGCAGCTTAAAAACGTTGACGTCCACTACGGTAGCTTCAAGGCTCTCAACAACATCAACATGACCGTCGATACCGGTGGCCTGGTGGTATTGCTGGGTGCCAACGGTGCGGGCAAGTCCACACTTTTCAACGCCATCAGTGGTCTGATCAAGCCTTCGGCCGGCAATATCGAGTTCGAGGACAAGATTCTCAACGGCATGAGGCCCAGTGCCGTGGTTTCTGCCGGTGTGGTCCAGTGTGCGGAAGGCCGTCAACTGTTTCCGCAGATGAGTGTCCACGACAACCTGATGCTGGGAGCCTATGTCCACCGCAAGGACAAGGAAGGCAATCGCAAGCGCCTGAATGAGGTGCTGGAGCTGTTCCCCATCCTTGAAGAAAAGGCCCATCAGCCGGCTGGTTCCCTGTCCGGTGGTCAGCAGCAAATGGTGGCGATTGGTCGTGCCATGATGAGCCGTCCGCGCCTCCTTATGCTGGATGAGCCGTCGCTGGGCCTGGCGCCCCTGGTGGTCAAGCAGATGTTCGAGACCATCCAACAGATCAACAGCCTCGGCACCACGGTGCTGCTGGCTGAACAGAATGCCTTTGCGGCACTTAAAATTGCCACACACGCATACGTTATGGAGAACGGCCAGCTCGTTATGGACGGCGACCGTGAAACGATGCTGGGTAACGAGGAAGTGCGCAAAGCATACATCGGGGCCTGATACGGCCCCGGCTCGCTTGTAAATATACCTGACAAGCGCCTGTGAAAAGGCGAAATAAAACCAGGAGAAAACAATGAAAACAGCGAAAAAACTTGGACTGGCAGTTGCTGTAGCAACCACAATGGGTATGAGCTCCGCCATGGCGGCCGAGGTCAACATCGGCTTCTCTGGCCCGCTTTCCGGCGGCGCCGCACTGTACGGCGAAAACGTTCTGTCGGGCCTGCGCATGGCCGCTGACGAAATCAATGAAGCAGGCGGTTTCGACCTGAATGGCGAGAAGACCACCATTAATATCATCGCCCTGGACGATCAGTATTCCCCGGCTCAGGCAGCCACCAATGCCAAGCGCCTGAAGCAGGAATCCAATGTTCCGGCCATCTTCATTCCCCACTCCGGGGGCATCTTCGCACTGATGGACTTCAACGTGGAAGACGACTTCATCGTGATGGCCTATACCAGTGTTCCTACCATCACCGAGCAGGGTAACCCGCTGACCATACGGATCCCGCCGACGTTTGATGGCTACGTGAAGGCATTCACTGACTACGCCCTGGAGAACTGGGGTACCAAGCTGGCCATGGGTGGTGCAACCCACGAGTACGCCAAGATCTGGGCGTCCATGGTTGAGAAGGCCTGGACTGCCAAGGGTGGCGAAATCGTTGCCCAGAATCCGATGGACTACAACAAGTCTGCGGACTTCTTCACCGGCGTTAGTCGTCTGATCTCCGAGAACCCGGACGTCATGTTCGTTGGTGGTGCTTCTGAGCCGACCGGTCTGGTCATGCAGCAGGCACGTCAGCTGGGCTACGAAGGTGCCTTCATCATGATGGACCAGGCCAAGATCGACGAAGCCGCCAACGTGGTCGGCGGCTATGAGCTGCTGGAAGACACCGTCGGTGTGGTTCCGCTGACCGTGTACGAGACTGAGGCTGCCCAGTCCTTCATCGAGCGTTATGAAGAGATCTACGGCAAGACTCCGGGCTCTGAAGCGGCCTTCAACTACGGCGCTCTGCACGGCCTGGTTGCTGCGATGGACAAGACAGAAAGCACCGATCCGGAAACCATCCGGGCGGCCCTTGGGGATGCCATTGCCAACCTCGAGGACAGCAAGAACCCGTATGTAGTGGAAGGCGTTGACGAGAAGGGTGGCTTTATCACCGCGCCGACCATGGCTGTCGTCAAGGACGGCAAGATCGTCGAAGAGGAGTTCTGATCCGTCCGGACAGACACCACTGAATAAGAAAGGGGGCCTCGGCCCCCTTTTTCATGCCCGGTGACCGCCAGGCAGTCACCGGGGTCACGGACCGGGTTTACGGTTTGACGTACATGGCCAGGTTCTCGGCCACGACGGCGGGCTTGTCCTCGCCCTTGATCTCGATCACCGTTTTGTAGGTTGCCAGAACCCGCTTCTCATCCACATCCTGGATATCAACCAGTTCAACCGTAGAGCGGATATCCGAGCCGGATTTGACCGCGGCAGGCAGGCGTACCTTGTTCATACCGTAGTTGATGGTTGCGGCAGGACCTGTCACGGTCATGGCCTGTTGGTTGAGCTGAGGAATCAGTGACAGGGTCAGGAAGCCGTGGGCGACCGGGGCACCCCAGGGCGCTTCTTTCTTTGCCCGCTCCACGTCCACGTGGATCCACTGGTGGTCGCCGGTGGCGTCGGCAAAGGCCTGGATCATCTCCTGGCTGACGTTCTTCCAGGTGCTCTGGCCCACAACCTTGCCCTTGTGGTTCGGCAGATCTTCGAGTGCGATACTTGTCATTATTGTCTCCTGGTTTCGTTTCGCGAAAATCAATTTCGTAAGCTATTCTCATGGACCCGGGCTTTCGGTGCAACAACAAAAACTCCCCCAGAATAAAGAGGTGTGATATGTCCAAAAAGCAACAATACACGCTGGTACAGCGTCCGGTCGGCATGCCCGACGAAACCCACCTGAAACTCGAAGAGGCGGACATGCCCGTCGCCGGTGATGGCGAGGTGCTGCTGAAGACCCGATATCTGTCACTGGATCCGTACATGCGGGGTCGAATGAACGATTCGGCGTCCTATGCGACCCCGGTAGCCCTGGGTGATGTCATGACCGGGGAGGCGGTCAGCGAAGTGCTGGAAAGCAACCACCCGGACCTGTCGCCCGGGGACATGGTCATCGGCCGTACCGGCTGGCAAACGCACTCCGCGGCAACGCCCGACATCCTTTACCGTATTGACCCGGACCTCGCCCCGCCCAGCGCCTGGCTCGGGGTGATCGGCATGCCTGGCTTCACCGCCTACGTCGGTCTGCGGGAATTTGGTCAGCCCAAGGCCGGTGAGACGGTGGTCGTATCGGCGGCATCCGGCGCGGTCGGACAGGTCGTGGGCCAGATCGCGAAGATGAAGGGTTGTCGTGTGGTGGGCGTCGCCGGCGCCGATGACAAGTGTCAGCACGTGGTGGACCACTATGGCTTTGATGCCTGTGTGAACTACAAGGATGAGGATTTCGAGGAGCAGCTCCAGGCGGCTTGCCCGAATGGCATCGATGTATACTTCGAGAATGTCGGTGGCAAGGTGTTCGATGCGGTCATGAAGCTGGTCAATGACTTTGCCCGCATCCCGGTCTGCGGACGTATTGCCCACTACAACCAGACGAAGCTGCCGGAAGGTCCGGACCGGCTGATTCCGTTTATGGGTCAGATCCTGGTCAAGCGGCTGATGTTCCGCGGCTTTATCCAGTCCGACCATAGCGAACTGCTGCCGGATTTTCGTCGGGATATGGGGCAATGGCTCAGGGAAGGCAAGGTGAAATACCAGGAAGATGTGGTCGAGGGCTTTGATCACACGCTCGACGCCTTCCAGGGGCTGCTGCAGGGGCGCAATCGCGGCAAGCTGGTGATCAAGGTGTCCTGAATAGCCGCTCTAAACGCAAAAGGGGCTTACCCGTAAAGGGCGCCCCTTTTTTGACAGCTGCTGACAGCGAATTCTCCGCCAGCAATCACCTGGACCGATCAGAGTACGGCCAGTGCTGCGTCGTAGTCCGGTTCGTTCTTGATCTCGTCGACCAGCTCACTGTGCAGTACCTTGTTGTCCTCGTCCAGTACCACAACGGCGCGGGCACAAAGGCCGGCCAGTGGCCCGGTCTGTAAGGCAACCCCGTAGTCCTGCTGGAAGCTGTAGTTGCGGAAGGTGGACAGGGTCTGCACGTTCTTCAGACCTTCGGCGCCGCAAAAGCGGCCAGCGGCGAAGGGCAGGTCGGCGGAGACAACCAGTACTTCCGTGTTGTCCAGGTTGCCGGCCTTCTCGTTGAACTTGCGGGTTGAAGTCGCACAAACGCCGGTGTCTATGCTGGGAATGATGTTGAGGATCTTGCGCTTGCCGGCAAACCTGTCCAGACCTACGTCCTGCAGATCACCGGTGGTCAGGGTGAAGTCCGGTGCCGTGTCGCCGGGCTGTGGAAAGGTGCCGCTGACTTCCAGCGGGTTGCCGTCGAGTGTGACTTTGCTCATGGGTGTCTCCTGACTTTCGGGTTGGTTGTTTCCAGTATCCATAACATACACCTGTTTAGTGCATTTTGGATGACCCGTCGAGCAGGAAAACTTCCTTTCGCTTCCGGTCAGTCACCGTCGGTCAGGGCGTCATTGGGTGGCCTTTGCGGGCTCAAAGCCGGGCGCGGGGTAACGCTGCACCAACAGCAGGTAGGCGCCCATGGCTGCGACCGCGCAGATGGCGATGATGCTGGCCATAACCAGCGAAGTGCCGGTGTAAAGATAGCCCACCAGTGAACCCACACAGGCTGCCAGCGCCATCTGAACGAACCCGAACAGGGCTGAGGCCGACCCGGCCATACGGGGAAAGTTGGCCAGGGCCCCGGCCATGGTCTGGGGCAGTGTCATGCCCACGCCGGCCATGAACAGGCTTTGCGGAATCATCACCGCCCAGACGTTATAGACCTCGGCCATTGCCAGTCCGGCCATGGCGGTCCCCCCGGTCACACTGACCAATAACCCCCGCACCAGGATTTGATCCGGCAGCCAGCGCCGCCCCAGCTGCATCGCCAGGAGGTTGCCGGCAATGTAGCCAGCTACTACGCAGGCAAAATAGAGCCCGAAATGCTCCGGTTTCACACCGAGAAAATCGATCAGCACATAGGAAGAGCCGGACAGGAACGCAAACAGGCCGGCAAAGGCAAAGGCATTGGTCAGGGTGTATCCGATAAAGCTGGGATCAGTGCCGATGTACCGGTAGTTTCTGGTCAGGGACCGCAGTTTGAGGGATTGGCGGTTTTCCGGTGCCATGGGTTCACGGATACCAAAGGCAACAATTCCGGCTACGACCAGTCCATAGACGCCAAGGGCAACAAAGATGGAAGGCCAGCCGAAACCGGTCAGCAGGAAACCGCCAACGGTGGGTGCCACTGCAGGGGCAAGGGCCATGATACTGGCCAGCAGTGCCATGATGCGGGCTGCCTCCCTTGGCGTATAGATGTCGCGGATAGCCGCCCGGCCAAGAACGGGGCCGGCCGAGCCCCCGAGTGCCTGCAGGAAGCGGAACAGCATCAGGGTTTCCACGTTGCTGGCCAGGGCGCAGCCGATACTGGCGAGGAAAAACAGCAACAGCCCGCCGATCATCACGGGTTTGCGGCCAAACCGGTCGGCAAGCGGTCCACAGAACAACTGTGCAACGGCAAAGCCTGCCATATAGAGGCTCAAGGTAAGCTGTACCTGGTCAGGACCCGCCGACAGGGCCTGGCCCATGGCGGGCAGCGCAGGCAGGTACATGTCGGTGGCCAGCGGTCCGAGGGCTACGGCTGCCGCCAGCAATATGGTTGTCCAGATACTGGTCAGTGCGAGCATGGATATTCCGGTCTTTAAATGGGAGCACCACTATACGGCGAGTGGCTGCAAAGATAACGACCGGCCCGATCATAGAATCCATGCACGAAATCGATTAATGGCCAAGATCCCTTGCCACAGCGGCCAACCGGTTACGCAGCCAGCGATGGCCGCTGTCGGTCTGGTAGCGCTGGTGCCAGATCATCAGGAGGTGCACGTCCCGGTAGTCAAAGGGCAGGGGCGCCGTGGCAAAGCCCCGCAACAGCTGGTGTTGCATGCGGGACGGGGCGGAAGCCACCAGGTCTGTACCGCGCAGGAATTCCGGCAGTCCCGAGAAGTTGGAGACGGTAACGGCGATATTACGGCTAAGCCCCCGCGCCCGCAGGGCATTCTCAAGCCCGGTGCGCTCACCCGTGCCGAACAGCACATCCACATGCCGTGCCCGGAGATACTCCGCCAGGGTGGCCGGAGCGGACCGCACGGAGGGGTCGTAGAAAATCACCATCTGATCCCGGAGCAGCCCTTTCTGGATAATGTCACCGGTATCGGGTGCGTGGGGGGTAATGATCAGGTCGCACACATCCTCCCTCAGCAGTTCCGGTCCGGGAATACCTGAAGGGACCACCTGCAGCCGGATGCCAGGGGCCTCCAGGGCTAGCTGCTTCATCAACGGCGGCAGTAACAGGTCCCGCTGATAATCGTTGGCGGCAATGGTGAAGGTAAATTCGGCCGAGGCTGGCTCGAATGGGGGACCGGCGGACAGGGCGCGCAGTTCATCCAGGATTTGCTGGATATGGGGCCCGGTTTTGAGGGCATAGCGGGTCGGTGCAATACCCCGGCCGGATTTCACGAAGAGCGGGTCGCCGAGGGTCTGTCGTAGCCGCTCAAGGGTGTGACTGACCGCGGACTGGCTCATACCCAGGGACACTGCCGCCCGGGAGACACTGTTCGCCCGGAGTACGGCCAGGAAGACCTCCAGGGAGCGGGTATCAAGGTGGAATTGATCAACGGATTTCATGAATGCAGTGTAGCACGCTATAGGCCTGCCCAATCGAGGCCTCCATTGTTATGATGCACGCCTTATAACACCGGAAAACGGACGACAAGATGCTGGGATTCCTGCCTAAGCCCCTGATTGGCGTGATTGCGGTCACCCTGTTGATTCTCAATACCCTGTTCTGGGCGCTTTTTCTCTACATACCGGCCCTGCTCAAGCTGATCGTGCCCCACAAGGGTTTCCGGGTCGGCTGTACCCGCCTGATTATCTGGGTGGCCGAGAACTGGGTGGCCGGTAACAATGCCTGGATGCGCCTGACCCAGCGCACCCGCTGGTACGTCACCGGCGCCGAGGAACTGGAGCGGGAAAGCTGGTACCTGGTGCTGAGCAATCATCAGAGCTGGGTGGATATCCTGGCGATGCAGTGGGTGTTCAATCGGCGGGCACCGTTTCTCAAGTTCTTCCTGAAGAAGGAGCTGATCTGGGTGCCGGTGATCGGTATCGCCTGGTGGGGGCTGGACTTCCCCTTCATGAAGCGGCATTCCCCCCAGTACCTGTTAAAGCACCCGGAAAAGCGCGGACAGGATCTGGCGACCACCCGCAAGGCCTGTGAGAAGTTCCGCTTTACGCCGGTCAGCGTTATGAACTTTGTCGAGGGCACCCGCTTTACGCCCGAGAAGCACCGTAAGCAGAAATCCCGCTATCAGCACCTGCTGCAGCCCAAGGCCGGAGGCGTCGGATTTGTGCTGGATGCCATGGGGGACGCCATGGAAACCCTGGTGGACGTGACTATTGCCTATCCCGGTGGCGCGCCCAGTTTCTGGGATTTCGTTTGCGGCCGGGTCAGCGAGGTGCGTATGGAAATCCATACCCACCCGATTCCGGACGCCCTCAAGGGCCGGGACTACGCCAAAGACGCCGAATACCGTCGTCAGCTCAAGGACTGGTTGGGAAATCTGTGGCGGGAAAAGGATCAACGGCTGGAGCGAATGCTGGCGGAAGCCGGCAAGGGCGAGCCCAGCGTCAGCCGCTGAGCCCTTGCCCGGGCCCGGCCATCAGTCACTCTTCAGAGCGAGTCGGCGCCTGGTCAACGGTGTCAGCAACCAGTTCCAGGTTGATCTGGCGACGCTCCTCATCAATACCTGCCAGCTTTACAGTTACCGCCTGGTCCAGCTGGAAGGTCCGGGCACCCTTGGTGGCTTCCAGGCGCAGGGTAACCGGATCAAAGCTGAACTTGCCTGACAGGGTCTTGCAGCTGACAAAGCCTTCCAGCCCGTTGCTGTCCAGCCGCACGAAAAAACCGGCAGGTACGGTACGGGTGATGACTCCGGTGAAGGTGGCGGCGCTATCCAGCTGACGTGCGTAATCACTCTTGAGCCAGCTTTCCAGGGAGTTGGATGCCTGGCGCGCCTGCATCTGGGCGGACTGCAGGCTGTTCAGGCCCTCTTCCGCCAGCCGGTCGTGTTGCTCATCCCAAAGGGCTGCCTTGATCAGCCGGTGCACGTAGAAATCCACGTAACGCCGCAAGGGAGAGGTAAACGTGGTGTAGGCAGGCAGCCCCATGCCCTGGTGGGGGGCTGCCTCGAATACCATCTCGGCCCGTGCCAGCTGGCGTGCGATGATGGTTCTCACCGGTACTTCCACGTCGAGGTCTGACGTCCGCACCATCAGTTCACGGAAGCCTTCCGGGGTGGCCGGGTCGATGCTTGCCAGTTCCGGTGCATAGCGCTCCAGCAGGGTGCGAATGTTATCGGCGCGGTCGTCTCGCAGGCCCGGATGGGCAATAAACAACCCGTGGTCCTGCCGGGCAAGGAAATCTGCGACACAGCGGTTGGCGGCGACCATGCACTCTTCCACCAACCGGTGGGCTTCATTCTGGACAGCTGGCTCGATGGCACGGATGCGTCGGTTCTCGTCCAGCCGCAGGCGGAATTCGGGTCGGTCGCCGTTCAGCAGGGCATGGTCAGAGCGCCATTTGCGCAGTGCCGTGGCCGCCTGGTGAAGCTGGTCCAGGTTGTTGGTGACTTCCGGTGCCAGGGCATCGGTTTCCTCGTTGTGCTGGTCTTCAAGCAGCTGGCTGACCAGCTCATAGCTGAGCTTGCCGCGGGACCGGATAACCGCCCGGTGGAAACTGAACTCGCCAAGGCTGCCGTCGTTATTCACCTGAAGGTCGCACACCAGGGCGAGTCGGTCGGTGTCCGGCATCAATGAGCACAGCCGCGTGCTAATGGCTTCCGGCAGCATGGGGCGCGGTTCGCCGGGAAAGTAGATGGCAGTGGCACGGTTACGGGCTTCGGCGTCAGCAGGGGACCCTTCCGGAATCAGCGCAGTGGGGTCGGCGATAGCCACCGACAGGCGCCAACCCGTCGCGTTGGGTTCGGCCAGCAGGGCGTCGTCCATGTCCTGGGTGCCCGGGCTGTCGATGGTGACGTAGGGCTGACCAGTGCGGTCCTCACGGCCTTCCCGCAAGGGCGTAATGGAATCTTCCGATAGTCCGGCTGCCATTTCTTCCACCGCTTCGGGAAACGCATCGTCCATGTCGAAACTGGCGAGGGTAAAGTTACGCTCTATGCCCGGCTCACCAGCCTTGCCGATCACCCGGATAACCTGGGCCTGGCCCTTGCCGTCCTTGATGGGGTGGCGAAGTATACGGCAGTAGATGAAGTCATCCGGCTTTGCGTCGTTACGCTCTTTGGGCGGAATAAAGATCCAGCGACCAATGCCGGGGGTTTCAGGTGCCACAAAGTGCCCCTTTCCCTTTACCAGGTAGCGGCCCACGAAGGTGTCAAGGCTGGTTTCCAGCAGTTCCTCGACGATGCCCTGGGTCCGGCCCTTTTCACCGGACACTTCGGAGACGGTGATACGGTCGCCGGGCAGGACTTTTTGCATTTCCTCGGGCGGCAGGAACACGTCGCGGCCCTCGTCCAGTGCCACAAACCCGAATCGACCGTTGGTGGCCTTGACGGTGCCGGGGTAGACCACCTTGTGTTCCTTGATGTCGGTTTTGAGCTGGCGCAACTGGTTGAGCGCGTCGGCATTAAGCATGAATGAAACCTGGCTGGTAAGAGTGACTGTTGGCGGGAGTATACCGGTTATGGCTGGCTGAGTCAGATGGTCTGTGGTTGAGATTCAGTGCCGGTAACCCGCGAATTTCGGTGGCCTCAGGTTTCGCTCGGTTCGTGCTGAGTAGCCGTTTCGGACAGTGCATCGCTGGTGACCAGCTGGTTCCGGCCTGCCTGCTTGGCCCGATAGAGGGCCTGGTCGGCTTGCCTCAGAATTTCATCCAGCGGTTCCCCCGGCTGGGCGAGGTGGCCGCCAATGCTTACGGTCACCGGCATGCCCATGGCCCGGCTCTGGCTTTCAATATGGGTGCGTATACGCTGGCCGATATGACTGAGGGTATGGGCGTCGCAGGGCGCAAGGATCACCACGAACTCATCACCACCCCAGCGGCCAGCCTGGTCATAGGGGCGCAGGCTCGCCCGCAGCCAATGGGCGACATCGCACAGGATGGCATCGCCACTCTGATGCCCCTGTTCGTCGTTGATGCCCTTGAAGTGATCAATGTCGAGCCATAGCACACCGAAGCCGGTGCCCTGGCGGTGGCTTCGTTCAATCTCGGCGCTGAACAGTTCGTCCAGGGCCCGCCGGTTGCCGAGTTCCGTCAGGGGATCCATGCGGGCAAGCCGGTGCAGGTCCCGGGTACGCTCGTCTACCTGCCCCTTGAGATCGTCATTAATGGTTTTCAGACTGGCGGTCATGGCCTCGAAATGGGTGCTGAGCCTGCCAATCTCGTTATTCGGCTTGGGCAGGGGCGGCAGCTGGAAATTGCCCTGCTTTACCTGGTACACCGCCCCTTCCAGCGCCAGTACCGGGCTCAGCACCCGGCGGCTGATCAACCAGTGGAACAGCAGCAGGCTGACCATCAGGGTGGCGAGGAAAACGCCCACCAGCGGCCAAAGGTAACTCACCGGCAGCAGGGTTTGCAGGTCCAGCAGGGTAATCTCGAACCAGCCAATGGCGGGCAGGTAGGCGACCCCTGCCAGGTGCTTGCGACCATCCACCTCAACAAAGCTGCTGGCGACGGCCCCTTCGCGGCCGCCTTCGTTCTTGAGCATCTGCAGCATGCCCAATACTTTCTTCTGGTCGTCCGGTGACTCGAACAACAGGTCGACCGTATTCTTCTGGCCCTCGGGCTTGATGATGCTGGCAAAGTCGATGTAGTTGCGGTCCCGGTACAGCTGGATGGCACCATTGTAGTCGACAAACAGGGTAGTGATGCCGTCCTGTCCAATGTCCACGATATCCTGCAGGAACTTATCCAGGTCCATTCCGGTACCCACCATGCCCAGAATCTCACCTTCCGGGCCACGCATCAGCACATCGATCCAGAGCTTGGTAACGCCCAACTCGGTATCCGGGTTCACATTCAGGTGGAAGTCGCGGCCCTCCTCAATCAGCTGGTAAAACCAGGCATCGTCCGGGTCATCGGGATTGAGCACGTAACGGAACTGGTTATCAGCGTAGTCGTTGGCCTGGTTGTTGAAGTAATAGCGACCGGATTCCCGGAGGGCGACGAAATAGCTGTTGTCGCGGAAGTTGGCCCGGAAGCTCTCCATCTGCTGGATTGCCGCGGCCTCCAGGGCAGGGTCATCCGGGTTCCGGGCCCACTGGATCAGGGTCGCAGAGTCAGCCATCTGGCGGGCCAGGCCGATCTCCCGTTCAAGGGATTGCAGCAACCGTGCACTGTCGTAACGAACCTGGATCTCGGCAACCTGCTGACCCCAGCGTTCAATAATATCTTCCGAGAGGGCGCGATAGGCCAGCCATGAGGCAGCTGAGGCTGCCATGATCAGCAGTGCCGTCAGGCCAAGGATGCGGGTTTTCAGGCTCAAGGCGGTAATCCTTCCGGCTTGGGGTCAGGTGAGTCCATGATAGACCAGGCTGCGCTCTATGCGTAGAAAACCTGCCGATTCGAACGACAGGATTTTCTGCCATATTCCAGAGATCAGCCTTACCGGTACCACCGGTTCCATGCGGATGGATGAGGCTCACCGTCAGTGGTAGTCGGCAAACACCCGGGTCTGGCCGGCCTTGTTGAACAACAGCACCTGGTAGTTGTCCTTGCGGTCACCCATTTCCATACCCGGTGAGCCTGCGGGCATGCCGGGCACGCTGAGACCATGGGCCATGGGCTTGTCTTCCACAAGCCGGCGGATATCGGCTGCCGGCACATGGCCTTCGATGACATAGTCATCGATGAAAGCGGTGTGGCAACTGGCCAGCTGTGGCGTCAGGCCAGCGTCCATTTTTACCTGGTTCATGTTGTTGGTGTCTGTGACGTCCACTTCGAAGCCATTTTCTTCAAGATGATCTACCCAGTCGCCACAGCAGCCACAGGTGGGTGATTTGTAGACCTTGATGTTCAGGTCGTCCTCGGCCCAGGCGCCCTGGCCGGTGGTCAGGACGGCCGCCAGGCCCAGGGCAATGGTCAGTTTCTTCATGGTGTGGTCCTCAATGATGATCGTGTTGGGTGCCGGCATCGCCGGATTCCGAGAGCCAGAACCACCAGACGATGGCGCCCATTAATACCAGTCCTGCAAGGTTGACTAGCACTGTTGTCATCAGTTCCCCTCCTGCGTTTCGGATTCGTGACGGGGTTTGAAAAGTCGTAACCGGTTGGCGTTGGTGACCACGGTGACGGATGACAGTGACATGGCGGCGCCTGCCAGGATCGGGCTCATCAGCACACCCCAGACTGGATACAGCACCCCGGCGGCAATGGGAATGCCCAGGGTGTTGTAGATAAAGGCACCGAACAGGTTCTGGTGAATGTTGCGGACGGTGGCGCGGGAGATCTGTATGGCGTCCGCCACCCCGTGGAGCGATCCTCGCATCAGGGTGATGGCGGCACTTTCGATGGCGACGTCAGTACCGGTACCGATGGCAAAGCCGACGTCTGCCGCCGCCAGTGCCGGTGCGTCGTTGATACCGTCTCCCACCATGGCCACCGTGTGGCCCTTGCGGCGCATTTCTTCCACAATAGCTGCCTTGTCTTCGGGCAGAACTTCGGCGCGAATATCGTCAATCCCGGCCTTGCGGGCGATGGCTTCGGCGGTGGCTTGCACGTCACCGGTCACCATCATGACCCGGATCCCCGCATCGTGCAGGCGCCGGATAGCCGCTTCGGAGTCTTGCTTTATCGCGTCGGCCACCCCGATTACGCCCAGCGCCCGGTTACCCCGGGACAGGAACAGCGGCGTGCCGGCCTCATCGGTAATGGTGCGGGCGGCACTGTCCAGGTCAGACAAGTCGATGCCTACGCCTTCCAGCCAGCGCCGGTTGCCCAACCGCAGGGGCTCGCCGTCCAGCTCGCCCTGTACGCCCTTGCCGTTCAGGGCTTCGAAGCCAGTGACGGAACGTTTGGCTGCCCCATCGGACTTTGCCCTTTCGAGAATGGCCTCTGCCAGGGGGTGCTCGGAGTGCTGCTCCAGGCCTGCGGCCAGCGCCAGCAGTTCGGCTTGGTCACCTTCCGCGGCGTGGACATGGGTAACCGCCGGGTGACCTTCGGTAATGGTGCCGGTCTTGTCCAGGATTACCAGGTCCAGCTTGCCGGCAGTTTGCAGGGCATCCCCCTGACGAATCAGGGCACCATACTCTGCCGCCTTGCCAACACCGACAATGACCGACATTGGGGTGGCCAGTCCCAGCGCACAGGGGCAGGCGATGATCAGCACGGTGGTGGCCGCCACCATCATATGGACCACCCGCGGGTCAGGGCCGAAGTTGAACCAGGCGAGGGCGGTGACCACGGCGATCAGCATGACACTGGGCACGAATACGGCAGAGATCCTGTCAGCCAGCCGGCCGATGGCCGGCTTGGAACCCTGGGCCTTTTTCACCAGCCGGATGATCTGGGCAAGGGCTGTTTCGCTGCCCACACGGGTCGCTTCGTAGACGATGGAACCATGGGTATTCAGGGTGCCGGCGGAAACCTCGTCACCGCTGGCCTTGTTGACCGGCATGGGTTCGCCGGTCAGCATGCTCTCGTCGATGCGGGTGCTACCGTCAACGATAATGCCATCCACCGGCAGCTTCTCACCGGGCCGCACGCGGATCTGGTCGCCCTTGCGCACCTGTTCGACAGGAATGTCCTGCTCCTCACCATCCCGGATCACTCGGGCGGTCTTGGCCCGCAGGTCCAGCAAGCGCCGCACCGCTTCTGATGTCTTGCCCTTGGCCCGCAACTCCAGGGCCTGGCCCAGGTTGATCAGGCCGATAATCATGGCCGACGCCTCGAAGTAGACGTGGCGGGCCATATCCGGGAACACGTCCGGGAATAATGAGACCACCATGGAGTAGAGCCAGGCGGTGCCGGTACCCAGGGCAATCAGTGTGTCCATGTTGGCGTTGTGGTGGCGGAAGGCCTTGGCCGCACCCACGTAGAAATGCCCGCCGGTGACGACCATGACGGCGAAGGTCAGTATGCCCAGGTTGATCCAGGTCAGCTGGTTGGCATCGCTGATCATCATGGAACCGAAGCCCATGCCATAGGCCATAAGCCCGATACCCAGGCCAAGGCTGACCGCCATCTTGATCATCATGTCCCGGTATTGTTTGCGATCCTGCGCCTGCTTCTGCTCATCGGCGGCGTCCGGGTCTTCGATGACGCTGGCGCCATAGCCGGCACTCTCCACGGCCTGCACCAGGGCATCGGGGTCGGCGTCGCCGGTGGCGGTGGCGGTGTTGTCGGCCAGGTTCATATGGGCGCCGGTCACGCCCTTGACGGACATCAGGGCCTTTTCGATGGTGGCCACGCAGGAGGCGCAGGTGGCACCGGTCACCGAGAGTTGCACCTGGTCATCGTTGCTGGCTGGCGCCGGTAAATCCGCTTCCGGAGTTTCGTCGTGCTCAGGTGTTTTGTGGGTCCTGTTTGTTTCCTGCTCTGGCTGCTCCGGTTCGACGGGCTCTTCGTCGTTCAGGGGCCGTGCCGGGTACCCGGCTTCCGTTACTCGTTCAGCCGCGTCGTTCCGGTCAATACCGGGCATCAGCAGAATGGTCTGCTTTTCCAGATCCACATGGGTGCGCTCCGGCGCGCCGGTTAGTGGTTCCAGGGCGTTGCGAATCTTGCGGGCACAACCCTGGCAGGTAGCACCGGAAACCGAGAGTGCCGGCTGCCACAGGGGTTCAGCCGGGTAGCCGGCATCGGTGACCCGCTGGGCCGCATCGGCCAGGTCGGTATCAGCTGGCAGTGCCACGGTCTGGTTCTCCAGGTCCACTTCAACGCGGTCAGTGCTGCCGGTAAGGGGCTCCAGGGCCGCCCGGATCTTTTTGGCGCAACCCTGACAGCTGGCGCCAGTAATTGACAGGGCCGGTACCAGGGTTTCCATTTCAGCTTCAGCCATGGTGGCGGTCCTCCTCGGGCCTGGATGGGGTGTCGTTGTCCCAGTGTTCGATCAGCCGGCAGATGGTGTGGCCGTCGGGTGTGCCGTCCGGCATTGCCTGCCAGGCAGTGAGGGCGCTCTGCATGCGTTCCCGCAACTGCTGCAGCTGTTCGATCTCTTTCTCCACCTGGGCGAGTCGGTCCTCGAACACTTCGCGGACCATGGGGCAGGGGGAATGATGCTCATCCGCCTGGTCCAGGATGGAGCGAATCTCCGGCAGCGAGAACCCCAGCTGCCGCGCCTTGCGGGCAAACCGCAATCGTCGCAGGTCTTCGGCATCGTACTGCTGGTAGTTGTTGTCCGGGTTGCGTGTTGGGTTTAACAGGCCCTCCCGGGTGTAGAACCGGACCGTGTCCGGCTTTACCCTTGCCGCCTTTGCCAGTTCGCTTACTTTCATTGGGTTTATCCGGTATTCGGTTGATATGAGCTTAGACTAGAACCTGTGAGTTGCTCATAGGTCAAGGGTTTGTTTTTGGTTCCAGCTGGCGAGTATGGGACTTTTATTCGGGGGCGGGCCCGGGGGTGGGTGGGGGTATTACTCCGCCGCAATTCACGGTCCGTCCGTGGACCGGCCTTGCTCCGCGCCATCCATGGCGCTGCTGCGTAATACCCCCACCCACCCCCAGACCTATGAGCAGATGCAGTTAACGCCGATTTTTTGCGGGGCCTGTAAGCCGGGTTGGTTATTGTTTCGCCATCGTTCGATGAGGCATCAGGTGGCATTTCAGGAGACAAGTTTCGGAGAAGATTGATCGATCCGATTGTGTTGTAGTGGTGTTGGAGGATTGCTCATTAGTCTGACGGATCTGGGGTGGCCCGGGGATTTTGGAACAGCGCCATGGATGGCGCGGAGCAAGGCCGGTCCACGGACGGACCGTGAATTGCGGTGGAAAAATCCCCGGGGCGCCCCAGAGCCAGGCACCAAAACTCAGCAGGCATAGTGATGCCCAGTCCTATAAGTTTGGGGCGACATCCGGGTCAATCGGAACGAGACCGAAGAAACACCCCACAGTGCCGACACTGATCCGGCGCCATCAACTTGGCCTGCCAGCCGATAGGTTGCCCGCAGGCCGGGCACTTCAGCTGCAACTGCAGGACGATGATGGGAATAACCAGAAGGGCAATCAACGCGCCCAGAGGGCCCCAGCTATCACCGCTGGATAGCCCAAGCTGACTGCTGAACACCAGCAGGATAATCAGCGCCGCGAAGGCGAAAATGAAATAGCCCTTGTTAGCGGCTTCCCAACGCCGCAGGCGCTGGTTCTGTTCGGGCGTCAGATAGCTTGCCATGGGATCCTGTTTGCCAGAAATGCGGGAGATTCAGCCTGAATCCTAACACGATCGGCTCCCGAGAGACTCTCTTGGTGCCGGATTCAGTGGGGTTCCTGGAGGGATACGGGTAACACCCCGCTTTCGATCAGTCGGGGCAGCTCCCTGGCCGGTACCGGACGGCTCATCAGATAGCCCTGGGCCAGGTCGCAATGGTTCTGTCTCAGGAAGCGGAGCTGGTCCTCGGTTTCGACGCCTTCAGCCACTACCCGTATACCCAGGTTGTGGGCCAGGTTGATCACGGCGCGGGTAATCACCGCGTCATCGTGGCGCCGGGTGACATCGGTGATGAAGGAACGATCAATCTTCAGCTGGTCCACCGTAAAGTCGCGGAGATAACCCAGGGACGAATAGCCAACTCCGAAATCATCGATGGCGAGCTTCACGCCCAGCTTGCTGATACGTCGCAGCTGCTTGTGGTTGTGCTCGATATTGGCGATGAAAGACTCTTCCGTCAGCTCGATTTCCAGTCGGCCCGGTTCGACACCGTATTCCCGGAAACAGGCGGCCAGGAAATCCGGCAGGTCGGCCTCTGCCAGTTCGCGACCGGACAGGTTGATCGCAATACCCAGCTTCGCAAGTGGGGTTCCCTGCCACTTTCGCAGCTGCTGGCAAGCCGCCCGGATGACCCAGCGGCCGATCTCGGTAATGCGACCGCTTTCCTCCGCCAGCGGGATGAAGTCGATGGGCGGAACCAGGCCCCGCTTTGGATGGTTCCAGCGGATCAGGGCTTCCACGCTGATCGCTTCTGAAGTAGCCAGGTCCAGCTGGGGCTGGTAGTAGAGTTCGAATTCGTTCCGCGCCAGGGCTTCGCTCAGGTCCTTGTCCAGCTCCAGGCGCCGTACTTCCCGCTCCTGCATGCCCTCGGTGTAGAACTGGTATGTATTGCGGCCCTGCTCCTTGGCTCGGTACAGGGCAATGTCGGCGTTACGCAGCAGGGTGTCCGCATCCAGGCCACTCTGGGGGTAGACAGCAACCCCCATGGTGGCGGTGACGTGATGGCTCTGGCCATGCACCTCGAAGGGCTCGGAAAAGCATCCCTTGAGCAGGCCAAGCAGGTGAATCACGTCGTCGATATCGTCCACATGCTGCTGGCACACCATGAACTCGTCCCCGCCGGAGTAACCGACCATGACGCGCTCATTGCTCAGGGCGTCCAGGCGTGCGGAGACCTGGGCCAGCAGCTCGTCGCCAAAGTGGTGGCCCAGGGAGTCGTTGAGCATCTGGAACCGGTCCAGGTCCATCATGACCAGGGCCACCTGTCGCAGCTGGCGGTCAGCCTGGCTCAGGGTGTGCTGCAGGTCTTCCATGAAGAAGCGACGGTTCGCCAGGCCGGTGAGGGTATCCGTGGACTCCAGCCGGGCCAGGTCCTGCTGGATGGCGACACGCTGGTCGATTTCTTCTTCCAGTTCCTGCCGGGTACGCAGCAGTGCCTGGTTACGTTTGAAAATCTGCTGGACCAGCAGGATGGTCAGGGACCCCAGCACTCCCAGGGTAAACATACTGATGAACGTCACCCAGGGCCAGGGGCTGCGATAGCGCTGGATCCATTCGGCGGTTGGTTTGACCCGCAGCTTCCATTCAACCGAGGGCAGGTTGGTTGCTGTCGTGTGGCTGAACTCTGTCTGTGCCGGCCGGGTCGCGGGAAGGCTGAAAGCAATCTGGTCGTCTTCCAGCAACTCGACGCTGAAGTTGCCGCGGATGCGGGGCAGGATCAGGGCATCCGCCAGGCGTTCCATACGAAATACACCGGCTATGAAGCCGTTGTTGGCGTCTCCGGCCCCCACTGGAGCATAGACCACCAACCCGGGCCCGCCCTGGGTCAGGCGGATGACTCCGGAAATATTCAGGCTCCCTTCCTTTTGAGCGCGTTTCAGCTCCCGGCGGCGCTCGGGGTTGAAGCCGGCGTTGTAACCCAGCGCCGCTTCGTTGCCAGCCATGGGCTCTACCCAATGAATAACCAGGTTGCGGTCGATCCACTCGATGGCCTGGAAGGTTTGGAAATCCTGGAGATATTGACGGGCATCCTCACGCCAGACGGTTTGCGGAAGGTCCGGCTGTACTTCCAGCCGGCTGGCCATGCGCCGCAGCGCGATTACATGGTTGAGGAAGTCCTGTTCAAGCCTGCTCGCCAGGGCCTCGGTGTCCTGGGCCAGGGTCTGGCGGATCTGGGTGTTCTCCTCGGTGTCCAACCCGATTTTAAGCCCCGCCGCCATGACCAGAAACGTCAGTAACACGATGGCCGGAAAAACCGGCTTCATCAGCTGGCGTAACAGAACGACAGATATGGGACGTCTCAGCGGCACACACGGCTCCGGCGCGAGGTCAGGGAGCCTCGGGGATTCCAGGCCTCTCTGAGGGACAGAGATGATACAGGAATACCCGCGAGCACCCCGGGCGATGGCTTAGTTATTATTATGGTCCGGTAATGCTGGCCAATGGCCAGGCAGGGCCGGAAGTTCATTATCAAAATAATTTCTGGTTACAGCTAGTGTAAACGGCCTTGGCTTCCGGATCTTTAATACTTTTCGTTAATGGGAACCAGGGCACTGTTCACCAAACGTCAGGCTGCTACCGGCGGAATTCCCAGCCGGGGGATTTCCTGTTTGGGACAGCGGTCCATGACCACCCGGGCGCCTGCGGCCTCAGCCTTCGCTGCAGCTTCCTCGTTGATTACTCCGATCTGGAGCCAGATCACCGGGATGTTCTGGGTCACTGCAGCGTCCATCACCGGACCGGTCCGCTCGGATGCGAGGAACAGCTCCGCCATGTCCACGGCTACCGGCAGACTGGCCAGGTCCGGGTAGACCGTTTCTCCCAGCAGTGTCTGTCCGGCCAGCTTCGGGTTTACCGGAATCACGCGGTAACCACGGCCCTGCAGGTAGGCCATGACTTCGTGGCTGGGGCGCTGGGGTTTCTCGCTGGCGCCGACCAGGGCGATGGTGCGTACCTCGCTCAGGATCCTGCGTATTTCCTCCGGGTGTTGAACGGGCATGCCTGCGATCTCCTGATAGTCTGGTGTAGCGCGTCATACTAACGTCTGACTGTCAGAATGCCTAGGAGCCGGCGCCCAAAGCAGTCTCAAGCTGGGCCATAGCATCGATAAATCCGTATGATGCTGTGATGGAGCCCTGAATGCGGCTCTCGCTTGGTTCATTCAGTCGGGTAACCGGTATGTGGTATCTCTGTGGCCTGGGCAGCAATATTGCGCCCGAACAAAATCTGCCGAGGGCGGTGGCGAGGCTGGCTTCACGGTTCGGGGCGGTTGCCCTGTCGCCGGTTATCCGTACGTTGCCCCAGGGCATGGCGTCCGACCATCCCTTCCTGAATGCGCTGGCGGTGTTTGAGTCCGACCTGGCCCGGGCCGAGGTCAAAACCTTGCTTAATGCACTGGAGACAGAGCTGGGGCGGGACCGGGCCGACCCCCTGAGTAGCATCCGGGACCGGCCGATTGATGTGGATATCCTGCAAATCCACAGCGTGCCGGTATTTGACGGTGAAAACGTTACCGAAGACTATTTCAGGCAGCTTCTGCGAGGGGATCCGGTAGCGGGTGTGGCGCTTCTCCTTGACGGCCAGCCCCTAGGCCAGGCGCCGGCCACCGTCCACTGGAATCAGGGCACCGGTCATGAAGTGATTGTCCAGCAGGGCAAGAATTTGCTGGACCACACAGTCAAATCCCCCCTCCCGGGCTAGCAGGGTTTCTGACAGTACCCGGGCCTGGTCCTCGGCGGTATGGTCCGGCAGGAAGCAGACCGGTCCTGGCATTATGGCGTTAACCCTTACTTCCGGCGCCAGCATGCGGGCATAGCTCAGGGTCAGGTTGCTCAGGGCCGCTTTGCTGGCGCAGTAGGCCGCAAATTTCGGGTTGGGCTTTTCCACAAATATGTCGGTGATATTGATTACCAGGGTGGGAGCGCTGTTGTCGCTGCAGCCTTGGCGTAGGGCGCCGGCCAGCCCGGCCATCAGTATCATGGGAGCGACGCTGTTGACCTGAAACAGCCGGCTTGCCTGACGGGCGAGGGCCTGCTGATCCGCTTCGTCTGCGGTGAATTCCGAGGCGTTGTTGACCAGCAGGTGAACCGCTTCGCTCTGTTGCAGAATGTTGGCTATGGCACGATCCAGGCTATCGGGATCAGCCAGGTCTGCCTTCAGGGTGATGGCGCCCCGGTCCGCAAGCTGCAGGAGGTCATCGGTTTTACTGCGGTACAGGGCAAATACCCTGTAGCCGCGCTCCAGCAAGGCCATGCTGGCCTCGAACCCCAGGCGGCGGCCAGCACCAGTAACAACGGCGACGGGGTTTGCCATGGCGTCAGTCGCGACCGCTGACCAGTTGCAGGAACTCGGTACGGGTCGCCTGGCTCTTGCGGAACCCGCCCAGCATCATGGAAGTTTTCATCACCGAGTTCTGCTTTTCAACGCCCCGCATCATCATGCACATGTGGCGTGCCTCGATCACCACGGCAACCCCGGCGGCTTGGGTGACCTGCTCCACGGCTTCCGCAATTTCCCGGGTCAGGTTTTCCTGGATCTGCAGCCGGCGGGCGTACATGTCCACGATACGGGCGAACTTGGACAGCCCCAGCACCTTGCCATCGGGAATATAGGCAATGTGGCACTTGCCAATAAATGGCAGCACATGGTGTTCGCACAGGCTGTAGAGTTCGATGTCCTTGACCACAACCATCTCGTCCATGGCCGACTCGAAGACTGCACCATTAACCAGGTCATCGAGGTTCTGGTTATAGCCATGGGTCAGGAATTGCATGGCCTTCGCGGCACGGGTTGGGGTATCCCGGAGGCCCTCGCGGTCAGGGTCTTCACCAAGGCCTTCAAGGATGGCGCGATAGTTGGCGGAAAGGGAGTCGAGAACGTCGGTCATGATAGGTTCCGTCTGCGGTAGGGCATGGCTAAACCGGCCATTGTAAGGCAAGTTGGCCGTGAACAGTATCCTATACGACAGCGGTAGCCGAAGGGACCATGCCCGCGTCGCACATTGGCGGCATAACGGGACGTGGCATTGCCGGGCGAGCGCAATAATGGCGGAGCCCGCCGGAGTTCGATAAACTCGCGCTCATCCAGGTAAACGGGCGTTTGACTCCGCGTTTATCACCCCGTCAGCTAACGACGGATCGGGCTCGACAGACCAGGGAGGTTACCATCATGCCAGCCATTCATACCCGTCCGCCGGCACTCATTGTCCGTGCGGGGCGCCGGGCGCTGGAGCGCGTTCGGGAGCAGGGGCTGCGCCCGGAAGACGTTCACGTGATCCCCGGCGCTGCTGGTGGTCCCAAGGCTCTCGGCCTGTCTGGCCTGGATCGGGCCATCTTCGGGGTATGGTTGGCACGGGCCCCCCAGGAACGGTCCCTCATCGGCTCCTCCATCGGCAGCTGGCGCTTTGCAGCGGTTGCGTCATCCGACGACCCTGCTGCCCAGCTGGCGAAGCTGGCCGAACTCTATACCTGTCAGCGCTTCTCGAAGGGCGTCAGCCCGGCGGAGGTCACCCGTAAAAGTACACTGTTCCTGGAAGAGCTTATTGGTGGACGCGAGCAGGCGATCCTGGAGCACCCCTGGTACAGGCTCAGCATCGTGGTGGTTCGCAGCCTCGCCGGCCTGGAGGATGACACCCGGGGCAGGCTCGGGCTGGGACTGATGAAGGCTATCAGCGCCAATATGGTCAGCCGCCGTCACCTCGGGCGGTTCTTTGAGCGCGGCATTATCCATGACCGGCGCTTGCCGGCGCCCCTGGCCAAGCTGGTGGACTTCCCGAGCCACCAGGTTCCGCTTACCCGTGAGAACCTCATCCCGGCGCTTCTGGCCTCGGCCTCCATTCCCCTGGTAATGTCCGGTGTGCGCAATATTCCTGGCGCGCCGCAAGGCGTGTACCGTGATGGTGGCCTGTTGGACTATCACCTGGACCTGCCCTATCAGCAACCTGGCGTGGTGCTGTATCCCCATTTCACCGACAAGGTCGTGCCCGGCTGGTTCGACAAGACGTTACCCTGGCGCCGGGGAGACGCCGGTCGGCTGCAGGATGTGGTGCTGGTGGCCCCGTCCCGGGCTTACCTGGACTCCCTGCCTGACAAGAAGCTCCCGGACCGGAAGGACTTCGAGCGCTACGCAGGTGATGATGCCGGCAGGGAGCGCACCTGGCGTACCGCCATCGCCCGCAGCGAACGACTGGGGGAGGAGTTTCTCGAACTGATGGATTCGGGGCGGGTGCAGGAGGTGCTGCAGCCCCTGTGAGACCTGCGGGTAACCTATTGTCTGGGTGTCAGTGACACACGAAATCCGGCACAGCCGCTGAGGGGGTCTTTAAGGGCCTTGACCCGCAGTGTGATAGCAAGCGACCTACCGTCCTGGGTCACCATTTCAGTATCCAGGCGCTCAATCCCCTGGTCCCTTCGAGCGGCATCGAACGTCATCGCCAGGTCGCGTTTTCCCTCTTCGGCAAACAATGCGTCAAGTGGAGTGCCTATCAGTTCGGTGGAGGGAATATCCAGCAGGATGGCAGCCTGGGGCGACAGGTATCCGATGTGGCGACCTTCGTCCAGCTCAGCAAAGATGCCCCCTCCCAGTTCGATCAGGTCCCTGGCCCGGCGGTCGCTCTCCTGCAGGGAGTGGTGCAGGATGTTTTTTTCCACCCGGGTGTTGTCCAGTTGTTGGCCCAGTCTGCGGGCACGGCGGGTGCGACGGTAGAGCAGTCGTTTGTGTGCCATCAACTGCCAGCAGGCCCAGGCGGTCAGACTTGCGGCCAGGAGGGTGACGGCCAGACCGACAAGCCACGCAGGCCAGAGGGCCTGCTGACGAAGGCTGCCGAGCCACGCATCAGCGGGACGGGTACTGAGCATCCACTGGCGGTTGGCGAGTGTCAGTGTGGAACGTGTAGCCGGCGTGTCAGTGGCAGGAGGGGTCGCCGAGGGCAGGGTAGCCAGGGGCTGGCGGGCGTGCTGTGAGATGTCGTGTACCTCCACCTGCCAGCGGGTGTCGTGAAGCCCATCCAGTTGCCGTTCCAGCCAGTGGTCAGGGCGTATCACCAGGGCGAGGAGGTGCCGGTCTTCCTCCGGTTTTCCCTCATCCTGGAAGGGGATAAATACCCGCAATGCACGCTGTTCACCGCCGTTGCGTTGCAGTTCGGTCACGGTAGTGGCAGTGGGCCGGTTTTCCCGCCTTGCTCGGCGCAGGGCATCCCGCCAATGGGGCACGGAAGTGGCGACCAGGCCAAGGCCGGACACGCCGGGGCCGGTTTCCGGCTGGAAAACACCCTGGCGGATGACCAGGTAGCGATCAGCCGGTTCTGCCGGTTCAGTGTCACGGGTGCCGGTCCAGCGGGCGAAACGGATAAACTGACCCGCCTGTTCACTGAGTTGCCGTTCCACCATGGCGCGCTGGTCGTGGCTGACCAGGGTGAGCAATTCCACCCCGGCAACTTCGGGAAACTCGCCAAGCAAGGACACCGCCTGGCGTTTGAACGCGTCGGTATCGGTACTGGCGGCGGTGCCGGGACTGGTGATTGAGCGAGCCGCAATGAGGACGTCTGCGGCTCGTTCCACGAGCGCACGGCTAAGCTGATCATGATGGGCCCGTGACAGGTCCTGGGTAAGGGCTTGTACCGGTGCCTGGCTCCGTGGCGCAATCAGCGTGGTCAGCAGCAGGCCACCGGCCAGCACCAGAACCGGCAGCAACCACCAGAGGTAGGCGGGCCTTCCTGACGTGGATTGAGGGTCCATGAGCGCTTCCTGTTTGCTGTCCTCCCGGCCTTGATTGCCGGAGCCTGCAATCAATCTTCACTCTAGCAGCCTGTCGGGCTTAAGCAATGTGCCCGGCGTCAGGCACGGCCGCGCCGAATCAGGGAATAGACCAGCAGGAAGGTCACGAACGCTGAAACCACAATGGAGGGTCCGGCCGGGGTATCCAGGTTCCAGGACAGGCCCAGGCCGCTGGCTACGGCAACCATGCCGAAGCCAATGGCCATCAGGACCATTTTCTCCGGGCTGCTGGCCAGGCGCCGGGCTGTGGCGGCGGGAATGATCAGCAGGGCGGTGATGAGAAGAACCCCTACCATTTTCATGGCCACGGCGATCACCAGCGAGAAAATCACCATCAGCACCAGTTGCAGTCGGGCAACAGGGAAGCCTTCAACGCGGGCCAGTTCCTCATGGATGGTGGCCATCAGCAAGCCCTGCCAGAGCCACCACAACAGCCCCAGAACCACCACGCCGCCACCAAAGATCCACGCCAGGTCCTGGCGGGTCATGGCCAGCAGGTCACCGAACAGGTAGCCGGTCAGGTCCACCCGCACGTCCGGCATGAAACTGAGCGCTACCAGGCCGATGGCCAGCGCGCTGTGAGCCAGGATGCCCAGTAAGGTGTCCGTGGCCAGGGCCCGGCTGCGGGAGAGGAATACCAGGACCAACGCCAGCGCAACACAGGTGGCGGCGACACTCAGGTTGAGGTTGGTGTGGAACAGGAAACCCAGGGCCACACCCAGTAGTGCCGAGTGAGCCAGGGTGTCGCCAAAGTAGGCCATGCGCCGCCACACCACGAAGCAGCCCAGGGGGCCTGCCAGCAAAGCTACCCCGAGCCCCCCAAGCAACGCGCGCCAAAAGAAGTCGTCCAGGATCAGGTCAAGAAGGGGCATGGTGATGGTCGTGTTCGCAGTGGGGAGTTTCCGGCTGGCCTTCGATGATATCGCCATGAAGGTCGTGGCGGTGAGTGTGGTGGTGATGGTAAACCGCCAGGCTTTCCGCCACCGGCCGGCCGAAGGTTTCTACAAAGGCAGGATCATGGGAAATATCTGCCGGGTAGCCGCTACAGCAGACATGCTGGTTCAGGCAGATCACCCGGTCGGTGGCGGCCATGACCAGGTGCAGGTCGTGGGAAATCATGATCACCCCGCATTGAAGTTCGTCGCGAACCGCCCGTATCAGGTCGTACAGCACTGCCTGGCCGTTGATATCGACCCCCTGGGCGGGTTCATCCAGGACCAGCAGGTCGGGTTTGCGGACCAGGGCCCTGGCCAGCAGCAATCGCTGCATCTCGCCGCCGGACAGGTGATGGACTGACTTGCGGAACAGGTGCCCGATACCGGTCCTGTCCAGTGCAGCCCGGGTGTCAGTCTCCGGTGCCCCGGTCAGGGCCATGAACCGGCGTACGCTCAGGGGCAGGGTTGGCTGCAGCTGAAGGTGCTGGGGGACATAGCCGATCTGTATCGATGGTGCTTTGCGGATCGTCCCGTGGGTTAGCGGCTGGATGCCCAGAACCGCCTTGATCAGGGTGGTCTTGCCGGCACCGTTGGGGCCAATAATGGTAACGATGTCGCCACGGTTTACGGTCAGGCTGACATGGTCTACCACCGGGTTTCCGTCGAACATGACGGAGGCCTGGTCCAGGCTGACCAGCGGCTGGTTGCGGCGGTCCGTCATACTGGCGTCGTCGTTTGTTGCTGGCAACGGGGGCACAGGCCAGCCACTTCGATGGTGGTTTCAACCGGGGTGAAGCCTTCGGCGCTGCTGGCAGCTTCGATAGCCCGTGCAACCCCCTCCGATGCCAGTTCGTGGACATTCCGGCAGCCCTGGCAAATCAGGAACAGGCCAGTGTGGTGTTCGCGAGCGTGACTGCAGCCGATAAAGGCGTTCAGGGAGGCGATCCGGTGCACCAGCCCATATTGCTGGAGGAAGTCCAGCGCACGATAGACCGTTGGTGGTGCGGCGTTATGGCCTTCCTGGGCAAGCATGCCGAGCAGGTCATAGGCGCCCAGGGGCTTGTGGGATTCCCAGATCAGCTCCAGTACCCGCTGGCGGATAGGGGTGAGCCGCGCGTTGCGGGCCTGACAGATGGCGCGCGCCTCGGCCAGGGCATCCCTGACACAGGCGTCGTGATTGTGGGGGCGATAGGGCAGCGCGTTATGGGGCATAGAGGCTAATCCGGGTAATGTTGTAACAGTATAACATTACCCGGATTCGGAGAAAAACGTCAGGCGGTTAGCCCACAGTCGCTGGTGAGTGGCTAATACCCTGGGCCGGTGCCAGGCCTGGTGTCATGCTGTTGTCAGCGCCTGGAGACCCAGGCTTTCCAGGTATTCGAGGTTGGGAATCCACGCCGGCTCTCCCTCCAGTTCAACCTGCATCAGGTCCGCCGGGCCGTTATCCGCCGTCTCCAGGCCTTGCACTTGTTTCGAGTCCAGTCGTGCCTGGCTGGGGATACCCCGGGTCACAATAGCTATGAAAGGCAGGCGGCCGTGATCCGGACCGATGGTGTTCAGGACGACAATCCGCCCGCGACCGGCTTCCGGCTGAGTGGCTTGCTGTTCATTGGCACCTTCATAGGAGATCACTGGCAGTTTCTGGCCGCGCCAGTCCAGGTAGCCGGCCAGCCAGGGCTGATCCCCGGCTTTGCTCAGGGTGGCGTCATGGTCCACCACCTCCGCGATGGACACGTTAGGCAGCAGCAATTGCCGGTTGTCCATCGGAATAAGTACACAGTGCAGGGTTTGTGGGGTGGTCTCGCTCATGATTCTCGGTCCTCAGGTTACATCCTGCGACGTTGTCTGTTTCACCAGGGCTGCGTCGGCCAGCGTTCGTACCAGTGCCCGGGCCAGCTCCTGCGGCGAACCGGAGTAGCTGGTACAGCCCGTTCCGGCAACGGCCTCAGGCATGGCACTGTTGGCACAGGTGTCACTGGCCTGTACCCAGATTTGGCTGCCGAAGGCCCTCAGCATGGGCGCCGCGACAGCCCCGTCATTTCCCATGCCGGAAAACAGGATGGCATGGCAGCGACCCCGGAAATGATCGCCAAAGTTCAGCAGGACCTGGTCGATGGAGGGGCCATAGGGGCCAGGCCAGGGTCGGTCTTTTTCGGTCAGGGCGCCATCGGCGGTCAGGCCCCACTCCTTGTCCACCGGTATAACGGTCACCCTGCCACAGGCGATGCGCATGCCTTCCTGCGCCCGTTGGAGCCGGTAGTGGGCGTGGCGGCCCAGCACCCGGGCCAGCACATCGGTAAAGTTGCCGTCGATATGCTGGGCGTACACAAAGCCCACCGGCAATCCGGGTGGCAGGTGATCAAGGAAGCACTTCACTGCCGCTGGGCCGCCCAGCGAGGCTCCCAGTATCCAGATCTCCTCCGCCTGCTGCCCTGGTTGGGCCGGGATGATCCAGGTGGGCAACTCGACATCCATGCCACTGGTCGGGAGTGAAGGCTGCTCGGCGAGCTCCGCCAGGTCCTCTCCGGACTCCGTCTGTTCCAGCGGGCCGAGCTGCTTTTCCAGCTTTTCCAGCAGCCGTCGTTCCCAGCGGACAAAGTCCCGGCTGCCGGGCCTGGGCGCTGGATCGATACCGAACAGGATGGGAGCGTCGGTATGGTCCAGCAGGTGGTCGAACAGCTGCGGGTGGTCCGCTTCGTCCTCCAGGGTAATCAGCCAGAGGTTGGCTTCCGGTAAGGCCTCGTAGCCCAGTACACGCTCCGGCGAGCCGGAAAACCCCGGGCGTAGCCCGAAACGACCTGTCGTTTCCTGCAGACGGTGGCGCTGCAACGCATCATCAGAGACGATGGCTACAGCTGGTCGCCCGCCGTCCGTGGTCATCAACGCCCTCCGTTTACAGGCTCTTCGCTGGTCAGGCGCTCGATTGTGTCAAGCAGCTCGGTTTCCTGGAATGGCTTGCCCAGATACTCGTTGACCCCCAGCGCCAGGGCGCGATCACGGTGCTTGGCGCCGGTACGGGAGGTGATCATGCAGATCGGCACTTCCCGAAGGTCGTCATCGTGGCGCACGAAGCTGGCTACCTCGAAGCCGTCCATCCGGGGCATTTCGATATCCAGCAGGATGATGTCCGGCTTGTGGTCCTGTAGCTGGGCCACGGCATCAAGGCCATCCTTCGCGGTTACCACTTCCATGCCGTTACGTTCCAGCAGGCGCGAGGTGACCTTGCGCACAGTCACCGAGTCGTCCACCACCATAACCAGGGTGGGCCGGTCTTCCCGGTATTGTTGTTGCTGCGCGGCCTGAGCGGCCAGGCGCTGTCGCTCGGACAGGATATCGGAGCGGATCATGGCCGGCAGGTCCAGAATCACCACGACATTACCATCACCCAGGATGGTGGCACCTGACACCCCGCGCACAGAGCTGAACTGGGGCCCGAGGGATTTTACGACGATTTCCCGGCT
>Ga0098065_1000168_pt1 | contig 34750 bp, 20 predicted proteins | sample 25_taG_FD_75062 | JGI IMG/M metagenome (GOLD analysis project Ga0098065, IMG submission 75062) | Marine viral communities from Cariaco Basin, Caribbean Sea - 25_WHOI_OMZ | ecosystem: Environmental > Aquatic > Marine > Oceanic | place: Caribbean Sea: Cariaco Basin | collected 2014-11-08 | reverse complement strand
GCCAATCATGCCAGGGGTATTGATGGTAGAGGCAATGGCACAGGTTTCAGGCATACTTGGGTTCATTACCGCAGGTCTGACTTCAGAAGATGGCTATCTGTATTTATTTGCTGGTGTGGATAAAGTGCGGTTTAAGCGCCGAGTCATTCCTGGTGATCAACTCATCATTCGTGCCAAAACAGTAATGCAGCGCCATGGCATTTATAAGTTTGATTGTACGGTACATGTCGAAGACGAACTTGCTGCGAGTGCTCAAATCATGATTGCGCGTCAAGAACAGCAAAAAATCAAAGACAGTAAAAGTGCCTAAGTTGGTAATGAGTTAGCATTCATAAAGCGCTATATCGAATCGATCTTCACAATTATAATGAGCTATTATATTGATATTTAACAAAGCAGCGGATATTGGCCTCATTCATGAAGCCAAACCGGCTGTATTTAGCTGACTATTTATTTGCATTAAATGATACAAGGGCCCACATCATGAGTCAGATTCACCCTACAGCACTCATCTCACCATCTGCACAGATTGATGAGACTGCCATCATTGGTCCCTACTGTATCATTGGTGATGAAGTGTCAATTGGACCACATACTGTGTTGCATAGGCATGTCGTTGTAACTAGGTTGACTCGTATTGGCGCGCACAACCAGTTTTATCAGTTTGCGAGTGTTGGAGAAGATCCTCAGGATCTAAAGTATGCAGGTGAGCGTACCTGGCTTGAGATTGGCGATCACAATACGATTCGCGAAGCTTGTAGCCTACATCGCGGTACTGCACAAGATAGTGAGCTGACCAAGATAGGTAGCCATAACCTATTAATGGTAAATACTCATGTGGCGCATGATTGTGTAATTGGCGATCATAATGTGTTGGCAAATAATGTGGGCGTTGCAGGTCATGTGACTATCGGCAGTCATACAATTATCGGTGGTAATTCAGGTATTCATCAATTTTGTACAGTAGATGATTACAGCTTAATCGGTGGTGCCAGTTTAATTTTAAAAGACGTCGCAGCGTTTACGATGGTGTCTGGTAATCCAGCAAAAGCTCATGGTCTAAATATCGAAGGCATGCGCCGAAAAGATTGGTCGAAAGAAACCATTGATGTCTTACGCCAAGCGTATCGTATAGTCTTTAGATCGGGTCTGACCACAGCAAAAGCGTTGGAGGTTCTGCAGGGTGAGCTGCTATCTCAAGAGCCAAAAGTTCAACTGCTGATTGATTCACTACAAAAAAGTCGTCGCGGGGTGGTGCGTTAAACGCATATTAAGCCGCTATAGACGCTAGGCTAAATAGTTGTTTTTTACAGTTTTAATCTGCCTGAATTTTATTAATAAAAGATAATATTACCAAAAGCCATAACCAATCGTTATGGCTTTTTATATTTATGAGTACTTGACTTTTTTGGTCGCTTAGCAGAAACTGAGCGTTTATGATATTGTAAACAATTCTTTCTTAATGTTACGGGGCACTTCACATTGAAGTGTTCACTAAATAGTTTGATAGTAGTAGTCACTATTTATGATGATCAAGGAGGATTGTCAGTAGCGTTATTTGAAGTACGAGGACGCAAAAAATGACTATCAATAAACAAGAACATGCACAATGGAGCTCAAGTTTCGGCTTCGTATTAGCAGCAGTAGGTTCAGCAGTAGGTTTGGGAAATATATGGAAATTTCCATATATGGTGGGTGAGAGCGGTGGTTCAGCTTTTGTTATCGCTTATTTATTCTGTATCGCGCTAGTCGGTTTTCCAATATTAGTTGCTGAATGGCTCATTGGTCGCCGTGGACAAAAAAACCCAGTCAACACGTTTGCGGATGTGGCTGCTAGCGAAGGTAAATCTCGCAGCTGGACCATTGTTGGTGCTACTGGTATTTTGGGTGGCTTTTTAATTCTATCCTTCTATAGTGTCATCGGTGGCTGGGCACTTAACTACATTACCAAGGTTGCGTCAGGCAGCTTTGCAGGTCAAGATAGTGATTCTGTGGCTGCGACCTTTGATGCGATGCTAGCATCAGCCGGCACATTGACGATTTGGCACACCGTATTTATGATTTTAACGGCCGTCATCGTTGGTATTGGTGTAACGAGTGGTATCGAAAAAACAGCCAAGATTTTGATGCCACTATTGGGTGTGATTCTTTTCGTTATTGTTGGTTATAACGTAATGAATGGCGGTTTTGGTGAGGCAGTCGCTTATTTGTTCACGCCAGACATGAGTAAGCTGACCGCTGACGTTATGCTTGCAGCATTAGGTCATGCCTTCTTCACGCTATCCATTGGTATGGGTATCATGGTTGCTTATGGTTCGTATTTGGGCCGTGAAGTGAACTTGCTAAAAACCGCACGTACTGTTGTTATTTTGGATACGGTTATCGCTTTAGCGGCCGGTCTAGCCATTTTCCCAATTATCTTTAGTAATAGTTTAGATCCTGCATCAGGTCCTGGTCTTATCTTTGTCAGCTTACCGATTGCCTTTGGTAGCATGGGTGCGGGTACTATCATTGGTGCATTGTTCTTTTTACTTATCACCTTTGCAGCTGTCACCTCATCTATCTCATTACTAGAGCCAACGGTTGAGCTGCTAGAAGAGCGTACGTCGATGAGCCGTACCGTATCGACTATCGTTGCCAGTACTGTGATTTGGCTATTAGGTATTGCCGCATTGCTATCGTTCAACCTATGGTCTGAGTTTACTATCATGGGTAACGGTATCTTTGATGCACTAGATAAGATTACCAGTAAGTTCCTGTTACCTCTAACAGGTCTTGCGGCCATCGTATTCGTTGGTTGGAAAATGGATCAGCGTAGCATCCAGCAAGAGCTTGGTTTATCTAATGCTACATGGCAGCTTTGGCAAATTGTTGCAAAATTCATCGCGCCAATCGCTGTGATCGTGGTATTTGTTACCTCACTGATGGGCTAATAGTTATTTACAATGATTTAGATATTTAAATCATTAAGTGATAAAAGCAGTTCATAGAAAAAAGGCTTAAGAATTATCTTAAGCCCTTTTTTATGTTTAATAATATCAATAAACACTAAAATGGATTAACGTAAGTTTAACTCAGGAACGGTTTGTCCACGCTTACTATAAAACTCGCTAACGAATTCATCAAACTGATCTTGCTCGATAGCATCTCTGATACCTTGCATCAAACGCTGGTAATAGCGTAAGTTGTGAATGGTCGCCAATTGTGCACCCAGCATCTCTTTACATTTATTAAGATGATACAAATAAGCACGGCTAAAGTTTTGGCAAGTGTAGCAGTCACATTCAGGATCTAATGGGCCTTCATCGTTACGATACTGGCTATTACGAATACGCACCACACCAGCATTGTCTGCATCGCCTGTCACGAAATAATGACCATTACGTGCGTTACGAGTTGGCATCACACAGTCGAACATGTCCACACCGCGGCGTACGCCTTCAACTAAATCCTCAGGCTTACCAACACCCATTAGATAGCGTGGCTTATCTGCTGGCATATCATCAGGCAGGTAGTCTAGGACGTCTATCATCTCTTCTTTTGGCTCACCAACCGAAAGACCACCGATAGCATAACCATCAAAGCCGATATCTAGCAAACCTTCGAGTGATTGCTGGCGCAAATCAGGATACATACTGCCTTGTACGATACCGAATAATGCGTTGGTGCTACCCAGTCTATTGTGCTCATCAACGCAGCGTTGTCCCCAGCGTAATGAAAGCTCTAAAGACTTTTTCGCTTCATCATGAGTCGCTGGATAAGGCGTACATTCATCGAACTGCATGACGATGTCTGAATTCAAGCTGTATTGGATTTGCATGGATTTTTCAGGAGAAAGAAATACTTTGGCACCATCGATAGGCGATTTGAAGTTAACACCTTCTTCGGTAATTTTACGCATGGCCCCCAGACTGAATACTTGGAAGCCGCCTGAATCCGTCAAAATAGGCTTGTCCCAATGCATGAACTTATGCAAGCCGCCAAATTTGTCGATCACTTCCGTGCCTGGGCGTAACCAGAGATGAAAAGTGTTGCCTAAAATGATATCAGCACCGATGGCTTCGATATCACGTGGCAGCATACCTTTGACCGTACCATAAGTACCGACAGGCATAAAAGCAGGCGTTTGCACGTCGCCATGATTGAGATGAACGGTGCCGCGGCGTGCACGCGTTGCACCGCTGGCTGTTTTATGTAAGACAAATTGCATATGTTAACCGATATATGAGCTATGAAAATGGCGCTAATTATAGCATTGTTAGGGATTTTTTGGATATTGATATTCAGGCCTTCGATATAGCCAGCCAGCGCATTTTTTGATTGATGCAATATTGTTATAACCAAAAGACACAGACAGTGCTTCAAAACACACAGACAACTCTTACGTTGCGCTGGTAAAGTAAAAGTCATAATGGTGACGTATTTAGAACCATCAGAGCATACTTTAAGAAAATGGAGAGGTTATATGAAAAAGACAGGTTATTTATTATTAATGGGCGGATTATTGTTGATATCAAAAGGGGCGATGGCTGCTGAGACAGAAGAGCCAGAGTACAGATTATTGTCGCAAACAGGTGACTTTGAGCTGCGTCGTTATGACAAGCAGCTCGTGGCGCAAACGTGGGTGAGTGGTGACCAAGACTCAGCAAGTCGTGAAGGGTTTAAGATTTTAGCGGACTATATTTTTGGTAATAACACAGCACCAAGTGGAGACAGTAGTAAAATTAGTATGACGGCACCTGTCACGATGCAAGCTGATAACAAAGAAAGTGATAATGAGTCACAGAAAATTGCCATGACAGCACCAGTCAGTATGCAACAAGACGATGGTAAGTGGCGCGTGCAATTTACGATGCCTAGTAAATATACAATGCAAACGTTGCCTAAACCAAACAATCCAAACGTTGAGATTATTGAAGTGCCTGCACAGACATACGGTGTGATTAAGTTCTCTTGGCTCGCAGGAGAAGATAAAGTAGCGGAAAAAACCGAAGCGCTGCAAACATGGATGCAAGACCAGAATTTGATGCCTACAGGCAAGCCTGAATTGGCCCGTTATAACCCACCTTGGACGCTACCATTTTTACGTCGTAATGAGGTGATGATTGCGTATCAATCTAACTAGTAATCAGCCCATAAAAAAAGACAGCACTTGCTGTCTTTTTTATCTGATATTTTGGTTATTCGATTTAGTTATTTTGCTCACGAATGATATTCAGCATACGGCGCAATGGTTCTGCTGCGCCCCACAGTAGCTGATCACCAACGGTAAAGGCACCTAGATATTCAGGGCCCATTTTAAGCTTACGTAAGCGGCCTAATGCAACAGTTAAGGTGCCAGTCACTGCGACTGGCGTTAAGCGATTCATAGTGGCTTCTTTTTCGTCTTCGACCAAGTCCAACCACTCGTTGCCACTTTTTTTGAGTGCAGCTTCGATTTCTTCTAGAGGAATGTCTTTTTTCAGTTTGATCGTTAGGCCTTGAGCATGACAACGCATAGCGCCGACACGTACACACATACCATCGATAGGAATCGTACTGGCTTCATCGTTACCCAAGATCTTATTGGTCTCGACGCCGCCTTTCCATTCCTCTTTTGACTGCTTATTTTCTAACTGTACATCGATATAAGGAATCAAGCTACCGGCAAGCGGCACACCAAAGTACTGTGTAGGGAAGTCTGCTGAACGCTGTGTCTGAGCGATTTTCTTATCAATATCAAGAATGGCGCTAGCAGGGTTGGCCAGCTCATCTTGTACAGCGTCATGCAAAACACCCATACCTGAGATAAGCTCACGCATGTTATTGGCACCAGAGCCACTAGCCGCCTGATATGTCATCGCGCTGACCCATTCGACCCAGCCCTTATTAAATAGCTCACCAATCGCCATCAGCATCAACGATACGGTACAGTTACCACCGATAAAGTCTTTTTTGCCACTGGCTAGGGCGTCATCAATGACGTTACGGTTGACTGGATCAAGAATGATGATGCTATCGTCTCGCATGCGTAGCGTACTTGCCGCATCAACCCAATAGCCAGTCCAGCCGCTATCACGTAGTGGGTGGTGAACTTTTGAAGTGTAATCACCACCTTGGCAAGTAATAATCACATCACAAGCAGCGAGTGCTTCGATATCATGAGCATCTTTTAGTTGGCCAGTTTCAATACCGTCGAACTTTGGCGCATCACCACCAGCATTACTGGTTGAAAAGAAGACAGGCGTAATACCGTTAAAGTCATTTTCTTCTTGCATACGTTGAATCAACACTGACCCTACCATGCCGCGCCAGCCTACCAAGCCTACTGTTAAATTACTCATGAAATTCAGTCCTATTTACAATTATTTGTTGCATCACCAACCGATAACAATGCCGTGAATGGTACAAAAAAGCAAGGCGTTTTGGCTATTATTTACTCGTTTTCCATACACTATTAACTATGTGTACTATAACTTTACGTTATTATTAGAGTCGCGCTTAGGTATTGGCAAAATATATTTGGTTGCCTATAAAGAATAAGGCTCTCGATAAAATACTTATTATTTTGATTGGGTAGGTATTGTAAATTTTTATGGCAGTTGTTGCAGAATCACGACTCATATATAGGCGAAAATCTTATGAAATGCTAAAGTAAGCTTCTAGCATTAATACTTGACGTCAGTTCAGTTAGAACTCAGTTCAGTTAAGATAATGATGTGCGTTGTCATGGAATGAATGGCACAGTACATGTCATTATTGGCCCCATTATCATCTCAATAAACGGTTATTACATACTATGGATCTCTCACTATTATATTACAGCTTACAATGGCTCGCAGGATTCATCGCATTTGTAACGATCTGGGGATGGGTGCCACTAGATAATTGGTGGGTACGTGGCGTCGAATTCCCACGCATTCAGATAATGGTGCTTGGCATTATTGCTTGGATTGGCATGATCATGTTTTTCTCAGAGTGGCAACTGGGACAATGGTTGTTATTTATAGTGCTTAGTATCACGTTAGCGTTCCAGTTAAGAATGGTATTGCCGTATACCAAGCTATGGAAAAAAGAAGTTCAAAAAGCAAAGGACAAACCAGAAGGGCAAGTACATCAATTAAAAATCATGGTCTCAAATGTGTTAACACCCAATGATGAAACACAAAAATTGGTTGATTTGGTCAAGCATAGACAGCCCGATATTTTAATTACGCTTGAAACTGATAAAAAATGGGAGAAAGCCTTACAACAAATTGAGTCTGATTATCCATATACGGTGAAGGTTCCGCTGGACAATCTATATGGTATGCACCTGTACTCTAAGCTTGAGCTCATAGATCCTCAAGTGAAGTACCTAATAATTGATGACATACCTTCTATTCATACGCAGTTACGCTTGCAAGGTGGTCGAGTGATTTGGCTATACTGCTTGCATCCTATGCCTCCAAGTCCAACTGAGGCTGATAAATCTACCACGCGTGATGCTGAGCTGTTGATGGTTGGCAAACACATCAAAGAAAATGAGCAAACCGCGATACTGGCTGGTGATCTCAACGATGTGGCATGGTCAAAAACCACGCGCCGCTTTCAGCGTATTTCTGGGCTGCTAGATCCTCGCATTGGTCGACACTTTATCAACACCTTTCATGTCAAATATCCATTTCTGCGTTGGGCATTGGATCACATTTTCCATAGTGCTTGCTTTACAGTAGTTGATATCAAACGTATGCCGTCTATAGGATCTGATCATTTTCCTGTCATGACGACTTTACAATATGAGCCAGAAGAAACGAGCAAGCAAGAAGGCAATGCGCCTACTGCAGAAGCAGAAGATGTAGCAGAAGCAGATAGCAAGATTGAAGAAGGTAAAAAAGAAGGCAAGAAAATGTCAGATGAACGCAAAGAAGCGCAAGGCAGTTTTAGTTGATAAGAAGTGCGACGTATAGGTTAAAGTTGACTCTTATGACGTAAGCATATGCTTACGTCAAATAAGGTCTTTAGCTTCTATTCGTACCAAATTGATTGTCCTATAATGCATTCATCAACACAAGGATACGCAAGGATGCAGTGTTGAGACGGTATCAATAAAAGAACAGGTCAGCCCGCTGTTTTATACGTTACTGTTTATGACTTAGGATGAGTCAACATGGAAGAGAGATAATAACAATAACATGAAGCACCGAAGCCCTGAACCAATCGCCCTAGGTTCGGGGCTTTTCTTTGTGCGTCATTTGTCGATTTGTAATATTCCTACCATACACAGCTAAATAGAGTGGTTTACCCATCTATTAAGTTAATTGTACTTAGGCGGATTGCTATCCATTATTCTAATTAACTGGCAGTCAATTTCTAAATAAAAAAAGGGTATATGCATTGGCATATACCCTTTTTCTGTGCAAGCTAATTAGTATTATTAGCGTTCAGTGTATTAACTTATGAGCAAGCAGTTAAACGTAGGTCTTTAACCGAGTACTTGGATGTAAGCACCTGCACGCAATTCTTGCAACCAGTCTTCTTGTGCTTGAGGCGCTAGGCGTTGATATAACGCTTGGCGTGCCATATTGCGACGATATTGCTCGCTGACATCCTGCTGACGCTTACCGTCAACCTTTAGAATATGCCAGCCGAATTGAGTTTTAAATGGAGCAGAATAGTCACCAACGGCTGTGTTTTTCATTGTGGCCTCAAACGGACCCACCATATCTTCTTCACTGACCCAATCAAGATCACCACCGCGGCCAGCCGATCCTGGATCGTCTGAATAGGTTGATGCTAGGGCAGCAAAATCAGCGCCACTACGCAGTTGCTCATACAAATCATTAATTTTCTGTTCAGCCAGTGCATCTGTCTGTAACTCATCGACTTTTACCAAGATATGACGAGTATGCCACTGCGGAATCAGCATGGTATCACTGGCTTTTTTATCAGCCAGCTTAACGATATCAATACCTTCAGGCGTTAGTAACGGCTCACTGACTGCACCAATATCGAGATTGGTAATTTTGCTTGATAGCTCTGTCGGTAGGGAGGCCGCTTTGTGAAAGCCCATATCGCCACCTTGAATAGGGATAGGATAGCTACCTTGGCTTGCAGCAACAGCTTCAGAGACATTGACATTTGGTGCAAGTAAACGAGTACGCAAATCTTGTGCAACTTTTAGCGCTTCCTCACGTTGAGCTGCTGACAGACGGCTGTAGTCATCTATATAAGGAACGCGTACATGCACAGTTTGGTATTCACTTTGGTTCAAACGTTTTGCTTCAGGCGACGCCAAAAATGCATCAATATCTTGCTCGCTAATGCGTACACGGCGACTGATTTGACGCTGCTGCAGCTCTTGAATAGCAGCATCTTCGATCAGTTGAGCACGTAATGAGGCATAACTACCAGGACGCGCGGCATCTAAGCGTTGCTGTAATGCTGAGAGGCTGCTTAGTCCTTGAGATTGAGCGATTTGAGCAAGGCGTTGATTGATCTCGGTTTCATCAGGAGATAAACCGACACGTTTTACCATTGATAGTTGCAATTCACGCAAGATAAGCGCGTTCAGTACCTCAGACTGCAATTGCGCTGAGTTTGCAATGGGTTCTCCTGCTGCTCGTGCGCGGGCTTGGGTTTGGGTGATGGCATCGACCAATTCACTTTTTAGGATAGCGTTTTCATTGACTAAAGCGACAATACCATCGGTGCTATTGGCAGGTGTCAAGCGACTTACTGCATTCTGATTAGCAGTGGTCGAGGCTTGTGCTGTAGCAGGTTTCACAGTCGCTGCTTGAGCACTTAATGTCAGTGCAAGACTGGCACCCATAGATAGCAGTACAGCGCGGCTGGTTTGACGTAAAGAAAAAAATCTCATGATGCTCCTCATCAATGTCATCGCATCGGATGGTAGTCGGTCAACGCAATCCAATATTTAATAATCAAATATTTGACAGCGTAGCCCATAGTAGGGTTGTAGATAATGTCTTATAAATATTTGTGCAAATAGTGCGGTAATCTAGCAAAAAATCTCGTTAGTCTTTCCATGCAGTTTGGACAGGTTCAAAGCCTAATATCTTATCAGAGAGCAACCGTGTTAGGCGGCTACTGCCACTGCCAAGCCCATTTAATCTAATCTCTGCCATAATAGCTTGTGTTGGCTCGTCTTTAACGTTTAAGTCATTATAGTAACGGCGACCATAAACTGCAAAGCCAAAACAGCAATCTTCATAATCAACACCGATGAGTGAATCGAGCATCTTGTTACGATTATAGTCGTATTGACCTTGAGCCAATATCCGCCAGCTATTATTGATAGGAAAAACGGCAGAGGCGGTAAATGCGGATAATGGTAACTGATCAGTGTTTTCATCACGCTGACGCTTGACATAGCCCACATTGAACAAGCTATTGTCTGATGGCTGATAACGTAGCTCAGTCGTAATATAATTCAAATCGTAGTCGTTAGTCAGCGCGCCGCTCACATCGACCCAAAAATTGTTATAAGGTTGGGTGCTGGTATCCCATACCATGCCTGAGGAAGAAGAGTTGAATACTCTTTGTTCATCATCAAGCGTGACACGACCATCATCAATATAGAACTGTTCTGCAATGCTACCATCAAAACGTGTCACACCCGTTGCATCGATGTAACGATAATTGATACCAGGCGTAATGGAGTGCAGATCTTGCAAGCGATCATGCCCCAAGAACCAGCTGTCTGAAAATAGCTGCTCATAGTTAATAGACGCAATACGAGTATTGAAGTTAGGAATATCATTTTGGTTTTTGTATGGTGAATAAGTGTATTTCACCCGTGGGCTAAGCAGACGATAGCCACCCATGGTGTCATCAAAAGCGCCAAAGGGTGAGCCTGCTTGGTAGAAATTCAGACCTGCATCAATACTGGCTTGTGGAACGAATACTGATTGGCTACCATCTTCTTCACTAATATTATTATCTGCCAAGCTGTCTTCATCATAGGAAGTATAAAGGTGCTGTAGGCTTAGCTTCGGTCTAATATAGCCCCAAGACTTTTCCATCGGGTAAACGGCACTTATTTTGTTATAAATGCGTGCGCCGCTCTTTTCATCCTCAGAGCCATCATCAATAGACTTCTTAAAATAGGCAGAATCATGTACACCAGTGATGTCAAAATTCTTCGCCCACGGCAGTCGATAGTTGAGCTTTAGCTGTGGTAGGCGTGAATAGGGTTTGTCTTTATCCTCTAGAGCCTCACCGTTATCAGTAAACGCATCTAACGTTTGAAAGGTTTCTACTTTTAACTCACCATCGACGTAATCATTATAATAATTAACTCGAGCACGCCTTGGTAGATTGATCGTGTTATCTGATAAACCTAAAGTATCAAAATCGTTGAGATAATCTGTATCTGATACATAGCTATATTTGGCATCACCACTTAACCGCGGAATACTTTTGGATGACCAATAATGATCATAAAAAAAGCTTTTACGATCTTCGTCATTATATTCTTTGTCATTAGGCAAGTATGAACCATTAAAAATGCCTTCTCCATAGTTTTCGGTCAAATAACGGAACTCACCTGAGAGCATAGGATTACGATCAGTATATACATGCGTATTGAGCGTGGCATCGTAGTTGGGCGCTAGGTTGAAGTAATAAGGGACATCAATCTCAACACCGCTCTCACTACTCACGCTCGCACTTGGTAACAAAAATCCGCTACTACGACGACTGTCTATTGGAAAGTTAAAGTAGGGGAGATAAAAGACGGGCACGTCAGCAATGCGAAAAGTCGTATTATAGGCTTCACCGCGCCCTGTATCAGTATTCAAATCGATACTTTTGGCATCAAATTGCCATTTACGGTTGGTGGGTGGACAGGTACTAAACATCACCTCGTCCAACTCGTACTCACTATCATTGGGCTTATTCAAGCGTTTAGCGTAGCCGTGTGCTTGTAACTCGACACTAGCAAAAGCCACATCATTGGCTGTTGATTGTCCAGTTTCAGTATTGTAATTTAAGCTGTCTGCAACCCCAATCAGACCACCTTTTTTTGCTCTCTCATTCAAGCTGGTTTGAGCATTGCTCGGTGCATTGCTACGTTGCAGTGATTGTCCTGTCGCCTGATCGGTAAACATGACTCTACCTTGTGCAGCAGCCACACCATTGCTTAGATCAATCACAACTTTTTCTGCTTCGATATGCTGGGTACCCTGATCGACTTTCACATTACCTGATAGCTCAGCATAGTTGATATTATTGTAATAACCATAGTCTGACTCTGTGAATAGAGGTGCTTGATTATTGGGAATACCATCGACATCAGGTACGGGTTGTCCATTTGCACCGCCAGCCTCATTCACAGCACGCTGATAATTGGGGTTACTCTTTGGATAGACCCATTGACCTTCACAGCGTTGTGCACTATCTATAGCGTTTGGCAATAATCGTAAGTTTTTACCGACTTTTGGAATGGTTTGCGCTGTAGGCGCTAAAGTACTCTGTACGTTATCTGACTCAGCATTTTCTGTATTATCCACCTCATTTGAGACAGGAGTCTCTGGTGTGAGCTCATAGAATTCTGCCAAACGCACTAGACTGTCTTGAATGCTCTCATCGCTAATATCTAGCTGACGGTTATCTGCTACGGTATCTTCAGGCGTGACCATATCGTTAGCGCGTGTGTCGCGGCTTGCCTGAGCGCTATCCGTCATATTTGATGATTGTATCGAGGCGGTATCAGAAGACTCATTGATCTCTGTGATATTCAAAACGTCATCGGAGGCGCTGTCCTCTAATGTAGCATCGCTTGCGAAACGGGTGTCATCAAAATCAGAGGCAGAAGTCGCTCTTTGAGAATTATCGATTTGTGAGCGCGCGTCTTTATAGCGGATATCGTCGTAATCACTGCTTTGAGTGACATTGCTGTTATTGGTATCAGAGAGGTAGCTGCTCGTACTACCAGCACTTGATGGCTCAGTTGTCTGTGTGTCAGCATCGTTGATGGCAGCACTAACCGTTAGGCTAGATAAGCCTAGGGCACCAAATAAGATCAAACGAATGCTTTGGTAAAGCGGAGAATATAACAAGGGCACACCTATGATTGCAGAGCCTATTGGATTGCGATACTGAATTGCATAGTCGTATTATTCAACAAGACAGAGTTGTTAAGGAACGGCTAAAAATCACTCATCGATAGCGTTATCTCAAGAATTTGGCTGTTTTACATATAATGACGACTAATCATAGTTAAAAAAAACCAAATCAGCTACACTATTTACCAAAATTTATAATATAGCCAAGCTGCTTTTAAATGAGCTAAAAGATTCAGCTTAGCGCTAAATTACTGAATAATATCTTGATATGTCTACTGACGCAGTTGTTGCGGCTTAAGATGCGACCATTTTAGCAAGTATTTGCCTGACTTATCACTACTTTAATTATTTATGATTTATATTTAACCTACGATGCCCATTATGACTGATAAAATCACTATAGAGCCTGACATGACTGATAACAATAACGACAATCGCCAACAACAACTCGAGCATTGGTTACAGCAAGTATTTGTCGATAAGACCTTTAATCTAGACAGCTTACCGGGTGATGCGAGTGCGCGCCGCTATCATCGTATTCAATTGCTAGAGGCTGATGGGTCAGGAGATACACGTTATATCGTCATGGATTCTGCTGATGAGCAAGATGCCATGCGGCAGTTCATCAATGTTGCCAAGCTCATGTCGCCTGCAATCAATGTACCGACGCTCATCGCACAAAATCTGAAAAAAGGTTTTTTGGTGCTACAAGACTTTGGTGCAGTAGAGTTTGCTCATTTGCTGACTGATGCAACATCAGAGCAAATCAATGACTATTATCAGCTCGCAATGCAGACGTTAGTAGCGCTGCAAACGGTACCAGCCGAGACTGCAAAATCTCAGTATCAATTGCCAGATTACGATACGGCGTTATTAGATCGCGAAATGAACCTATTTAGCGAGTGGTTTATCCCTTATATCGGCGTAGAGCTGAATGAGAAGGTATGGGAAAACTTAAAATCGGCACTGATGAATGAAATCCTGATTCAGCCACAAGTCATTGTGCATCGCGACTATCATAGCCGCAACCTCATGCAAGACCAAGCGGACACATCGCGCTTGGGTGTGATTGATTTTCAGGACGCCGTCATCGGCTCTTATACTTATGATTTAGTATCATTGGTACGCGATGCTTATGTTGAATGGCCAGAGCACCAAGTATCTGCATGGATTAACGACTTTTGGCAGCTACAAAAGCAACAATCGCTAACCACAGCCGATACTGTGGTGCAGCTTGAAAACGACGTCAATGTAATGGGCGTACAGCGTCATTTAAAAGTACTAGGGATTTTTATTCGATTATCTGAACGCGATGGCAAAGACCGCTATTTGGCCGATATTCCCAAAGTCATGCGTGATTTAATTATTGAATTAAACTGGCTGGCTGAACAAGGTAACGATGAGATCAAGCGTGCCGTCCTACCTTTTAATCAATGGCTAAAAGATGCTGTCGTACCTGCATACAAAGGTAAGTTTCCTTCAGCGTAGATGATGCTCAATCAAATTAATGATATAAATAATAAAGACAGGAGTAAGCATGTCTAGCTCTACGATTACACAAGCCATGATTTTGGCTGCTGGCAAGGGCACACGTCTGCGACCACTAACACTAGAAACGCCCAAGCCTTTGGTTGAAGTGGGTGGACAGCCACTGATTGTCTGGCATGTTAAAGCACTACAAGCCGCAGGTATCACTGATATCACGATCAATGCATCATGGCTGGCGGATAAACTGATGGATACCTTGGGCGACGGTTCGCAATATGGGGTCAAACTACATTGGTCAGTAGAAGGCGATGAGCCGTTAGAGACAGCAGGTGGCATTTTTCAAGCACTACAATCAGGCAAGCTACGAGACGAGCCATTTATTTTGGTCAACTCTGATGTTTGGACAACCTATGATTTTGCTCAGTTGCGAGACTATACATTAGGAGCGGATCAGCGCGCGCATCTGTTGTTGATTGATAACCCAGAGCACAATGATGGTGGTGATTTTGCGATCAACAATGGTCTTGCCAGCGAGCAGCCAGTTGGCGATGCGGACAAATTTACTTTTGCTGGTATTAGCGTGATGTCTCCGGCGTTGGTAGAAGGACTAGTATCAGGACAGCCTGCCGCATTGGCACCACTACTTAAGCAAGCGATGATCAAATTCCAGATTACTGCTGAAGTAATTACTGACAACTGGATCGATGTTGGTACAGCTGAGCGCTTGGCACAAGTGAATGAGTTTATTGAAAAAAACGATGTCGAGAATCATCAAGGTCGGGTAAATTCATAAGATAAGTAAAAATACATTGGTAGACACAAAAAAGCAGCGTTGATCATTCAACGCTGCTTTTTTATGGGTTTCGACATTTTTTATGGGTCTTGATATATCGTTTTTATCGTGCTTTCAACGCATCAATCATAAAATACATTCAAATCTAGCAAACTGAGTGTACAGATGGTTATGATTTCAATAGTTCTAATCTCTAATGTCAGGCAGTTTTATTAAACACCCATAGCAAGTTTGATAAGCTGTGCAATCGTAAACACAACTAAAAACCCTGCTGTATATAGACCAATAAACCATAACCATTGAGATTGTTTTTTACTAAGCTTTTTCATATCTTTCTCCTGATTAGCGTATCAACAGTGGCTATCAACTGTCAGCAAAGATAGCCACTGTTTCTAGCTGATCCGCTACTTATCACTATTAACGATTAGTACATCGGATTATGATCAGATTTACCTTTGAACGTATAGTAAGCAAAAGCGGTATAGCTCAAGATAATCGGTAGCATGATAACAGCGCCAATAAGCATAAATGATAGCGAGGTATCCGCCGCCGCCGCCTCATAAATCGTCATCTGATACGGTACGATATACGGGAATAGCGCAAAACAAACACCGATATAACCCATCAAAAATAGCGCAACTGTCAATAAAAACGGACGATACTCACGTTCGGTCTTCAAGTCTTTACGCATGACAAAGAACAAAATCAGAGCAATGACAGGCATAGGAGCAAGATATAACAGCTCTGGAAAACCAAACCATCCCTCTAATGCATCAATGTCCGAAAAGTACATAAACGCGGTCACAACAATCATCGCTACCACTAACGCTACAAGCATCCAGCCTGAGACTCTGCGCGCCCATACTTGTAGGGAGTGTTCTGTTTTTATGATGAGCCATGTTGAGCCAAGTAAGGCATAACCGATAATCATGGCAAATCCGCAAACAATCGAGAAAGGCGTAAACCAATCAAACGGACCACCAGTATAGAGACGGTTACTGGCCTCTAACCCTTGCACCAGCGCTCCAAGCATAATACCTTGAGAGAAAGTAGCAACGACTGAGCCGACAAAAAAGAAAGTGTCCCATACATGTCGACGCGTCGACGACTTGAAGCGAAACTCAAATGCGACGCCGCGCATGATAAGACCAAACAACATGGCGGTCACAGGCAGGTAGAGACCTGTCATGATGATACCATACGCAACAGGGAAGGCGGCAAATAGACCGCCTCCGCCCAACACCAACCACGTCTCGTTACCATCCCAAAAAGGGGCAATAGAATTCATCATACGACTGCGGTTTTTGTCTGAGCCTGCAAACGGGAATAAAATTCCACAGCCCAAATCAAAGCCATCGAGCAGTACATAGACAAAGACAGACAAAGCAATCAATCCGCCCCAAATAAGAGGTAAGTCTAATACATCACCGAAGTTAAACATTAGCGTAATCCTCCATCATCGACATCATCTGCAGGCGCATCTAAGTCCTCTTCAGTATTTTTGGCAGGATTGCTGTCGCCACTCAATGCGCGACCTTGGCTTTCTGTTACTGAGTGTTCATAGAAATTGTCTTCAGCAGGATCTGTATAAGGCTTAGGACCTTGAGCAATCAAGCGTAAGATATAAAAACTACCCGCACCAAAAACAAAGATATAGAGCACAATAAAGCCAATGAGTGTCGTCGCCACTTGCTGCGCTGCAAGGGGAGACATACTTTCAGCAGTACGAATCACCCCATATACTGTCCAAGGCTGACGTCCTGTTTCAGTCACGAACCAACCGGACAATAGAGCAATAAAGCCAAGCGGCGTCATCATCATCCACGCACGGTGGAACCACACGCTATCAGAATTGAATTGTTGTTTCTTAAAGTATTTGTAGAGGCTGAATAAGCCAACCAGCACCATCAACATCCCGATACCAACCATGATACGAAATGCCCAGAACACAATAATGACCGGTGGCTGGTCTTCAGGTGCCCAGTTCTTTAGACCTTTGACCTCACCATCTAATGAATGGGTAAGAATCAAGCCAGTCACATAAGGGATTTTTACTTCGTATTTATTGGTCTGGTTTTCTTGATCAGGAATCGCAAACAGTCGTAGAGCGGCACCGCGCTCATCTTCCCAGATACCTTCCATGGCTGCGACTTTAGCTGGCTGATGTTCAAGCGTATTTAGACCATGCTCATCCCCAATCAATACCTGCGCCGGTGCGACAAAGATAGCCATAATCATCGCCATACCAAGCATCACGCGACCATGCGCACGGTGATCGGCATGTTTTTTGGATTGGATATAGTAAGCACCAATACCACCGATAACAAAGGCAGTCGTCAAGAATGCCGCGGTCATCATATGTGCGTAGCGGTAAGGAAATGAAGGGTTGAAAATAATCTCAAGCCAGTCGGTTGGATAAAGCAGACCGTCTACACCCATCATAAAACCCTGAGGGGTTTGCATAAAACTGTTAGCAGAAAGTATCCAAAAACCTGAGATTAGCGTACCAATAGCGACAATGGCAGTCGATGCAAAGTGCATGCGTTTGCTGACACGTCCCCAGCCAAATAGCATGATACCCAAAAAAGAAGCTTCTAAGAAAAAAGCAGTCAGTACTTCATAGGCGAGTAGTGGGCCTAAAACGTTACCTGCCTTGTCAGAGAATACAGCCCAGTTAGTACCGAACTGATAAGACATCACCACGCCAGATACCACACCTAGACCGAAAACGACGGCAAATATCTTGACCCAATGCTTATAAACTTCAGCATAGATAGGATTACCGGTTCTTAACCAGCGAAATTCAAGCACTGCAAGCCAGCTGGCAAGTCCGATAGAGAAGGCAGGAAAGACAATATGAAACGAGATAACAAAAGCAAACTGAATGCGCGCGAGCATCAGCGCATCGAGCTGGTCAATCATAAACGTAGCGAACATAAACGGTTACTCTCATCTGTTAGCTGAATAGCGCTGGCTTCCGTACAACGCTCAAGTAACTGTCCGTAACTGTACATAAATAAAGGTGACAAAGATTACGGGCAATGGCTTAGTGACGCAAAACTTTACTTTAGCAACATTAGGCATAAATTGTGGCTAAGCTTGCGACTCACTGTTTAGCTGAATTGAATAATTTATGTCCCTATAAATTCATATATTACAGTCATGTGCTGTATATATTATGCGCTTCCCTAGATAGTCACGCAACCCATACCGTTAGACAGCTACATACCTAGGAGTCATAAAAACAATCGTAAAACACCCTTGAAAATAAAATTAACTTTATGAATAACAATGACTTGTAATTAGCGGATATTTTTCATAAAACATCTGCTCTGTTTATTACTTGGTGTCCCATGCATTAAAATGTTCACCGATAACAAAAACATACATCATTCTTGTAACTGTTTATGCAAAATCCGTCGCAGCGTCAAAATAGTTTGTGGATTGGTTTGAATACTATGACCGCCATTGATAACTGTTTCAGAGGCGGCGCCATCTAGGTGAGCACTGGTATAGGGAACAATGCCATCTGATAAACGTTGGGTTAAGGCCTGACTGATATTTTTATCAACAGTGACGGCAGCGACCAGTGGCTCAGGAGGCAGCTCTGATGTGTCATCTGACACGCTGACACTGGCGCTTTCATCTTTAGCATCTTCTTCTAGCGCTTGCGATAAATCAATTTTTGCACCGTCAGGCTGTGCTTGAGCCAACCCTTTGGTAATATCAGCATCATTGTTGGCAATAATTGAGTGATAAGTCACACGGCTATTAATCGTTAGATCTTTGGTTAATTCGATAAAAGAAGATTTGTCACTGAGCTGACTGGCACCATTTTGTAGATATAAAGCGCCTAATGGATTTTGCGCCAGATCCCCTTGCGTGGCAATCGTCGCTAAGTTATCAGTCACCGTCTTGACCAAACCGACTGGCAAATAAACAATACGGCGCAGCGCCCGCGTAAACCAGCGGTCTGCATAGTCAGTGCCGCGAAAAGGTGCAGATAAAAAGACAGCGGTGTCTACTTGTGGCAAGGATTGTAACTCAAACCGTTTTTTTAATTCCTTTTCACCAAACGATTCTTTTAGTGCATCGCGGATTTGCCGTTTCTCGCTACTAGAGAGGATGTCTTGATCATCAAGTCTGTCCAAATCATCGACCAAATTATCATCGGATAGCATCATGCGCGCGATAATGGCTCCCATGCTATGGCTAATGATCACGCTGTTTTTACTGGCGCGATTTTGTCCTGTTGGGTCGGTCTGCTCGTAGGTAGTATTGATTAATTGCTGAATCTGATAGCGGTTTTCTAAAATAGGCAAATTGGTTGGATAAAATATTTGCCAAACCTGGTAATTGTCGCGCAGCTTATCATCATTGAGAATATCGTTGGTGAGATTGACCCACGTGGCTGGGCTAGAGGCCAGACCATGCAGCATAATGATGACACGCTTGTCAGGGTCATAAGGTTCGAGCATAAACAGTTTGGGTAGACGAGCATCTGGCTGGCGCGTGATGAGGTTCAAATAACCCACACTATCCAACTGGTTTTCTGCCAGCCACATTCCATACCCTGCTGAGAAGTTGGCTGCTAACGGATAGTTATCGTTAAGAATGTTGACGGTTTCAGTTTGGTATGGATTGTATAGATGGATATCGAGCTTGCGACTGCTCAGCACATCCAGCACGCTATCACCACTTGGTTTGATCAATCCAGTCAGCAGTAGATGACCAGTAGGATAAATGCGTGAGCTTGGCTCGCTATCCTTTGTATTGTCAGTCTCATTGGCTAATCGACCCGATAGTGATGATGACAATAACTGGCGAATCGTGGTGGTGTAACGATCATCGAGAGAAGCAACTAAGCTGATACCTAAACCGGGACGTTTGCTAACAGAGTTCAGCCCAGAGAGACGTAGCTCGTAAGTAGAAACTAAGTCAGCTAGCGCAGAGTCTTGCTTATGAGCATTTTGCAAATAGTTGTTTTCATTGGGCAAATAGATGCCGAGGTCATAATCATCTACTTGTACTTTCATGACCTTGACTTGGTCGATCGCTTTACCTTTTAACGGGGCTCGGTTGGCAATCGCTGCTTGATCGCTACTATCGCGCTTGGCAGAAGGGATGGTTAAGTATTCTACTTTTGTGCCATTCATCAATTTATCTGAGTTTTCGGTCGATCGATAAAGCTGTGTAATGACATCATTGCTGGCAGCGTTGTAGATATCTTGGGTCTGAATATCGTTGTCAGTTGGGATGCGGGTTTGCGTGTGAGCACTACTATAGCTTTCATCAGCACCCTCAAAATCATGAGTCAGACTGTCATAAAACAAATAGGTATAGCTATATTTAACCGCATCAAACAGTCTGTCTTGATAATTGTTTAAGCAAAGATTGGTTTCTTCTTGCTGCATTTTGGCATCGTCGTCGCTCAAAGGCGCATTGGCGTAGTATGGGTCAAGTGGTGGACGGGCAAGTGCATTGCGGCAGTTCTGTGAGTCGGCAAGCTGGCGCGCTTTTGCGTAATGCAGTTCTGCAAAAATCGCCAGTGCAGGTCGATAGTGTTTATTTAAAATACTGTCTGTGAGCTGAGTCAAGCACAAGTCGAACTGCTGCATACAAGCTTGCTCGTTAAGACCTGCCGATAGCAAGGCAGATGCCGTATCGCTGCTTAGTTGATTGTCAGTGACGATATTACCGCGCTGTGCTGAGATGGTCTTGGCCGATGCTTGTTTTTCTACCGAGACGACACTACAGGCTGGTAGCAGCATTGCCGCTGTCAGTAATGCGACTGAGGCGATAGGCAGCATTTTTTTATTGGCTTGCGTTACCGTGTTTTTGCTAGTGCTAGCAGAAGTCATAGGTCAGTCCGGTAAAAAAAGTAGTTATGAGAAAACCAGCAATGGAAGTGCTCTTGGTTATAATAGAGTTTAGCGTAACTTTTGATATTAGACTATTTTATTTGAAGGGTTATAACCAAGCGTTATGTATCGAATGATTTTTTCAAATGATGGTTATTGTTTTGAGATACACTTAAATTTTTGGTTAAAAAGGGCATTTATTTAGACAAAGGAGAAAAAGACAAGGTAGAAAAAGATGAGGTTCTGTGCAAGCAGGTTTCTATCAGACATAAAAAAGCGCCTTTGCTTTATATTCATAAAACAAAGGCGCTAGGTATTCTAAGGCTATAAAACTATTTGTTTGTCTTTAATATAGACGAACAGGACAAATTTAGGCACCTGGTTTGACATTGATATCCGGTGCAGGGATGTCCCAAATGTAGAATTTGCCATCTTCAACCAATTTAATTTGCTGAGGAATAACGGTGTTATTAGGGTATTTTGCTTCAAGACGACGTAGGCGCTCTAGGGCGTTAGCACGGCGATCACTGAGTAGGTCTGACTGTGCCAAGCTTTGCTCTGCTTCGGTATAACCTAGTGATACGGCTCGGTCTAGATATTTTTGTCCTTCTTTAAACCCGCCACCTTCTGATAGCATCATGCCATATAAGAAGTTGGCTTCACCGCTATCTGGTTGAATTTTGATGGCACGGTCAACATACTGTCCGCCGCGTACCGTGTAGTCTGAGCCCAAGTCTAGATTACGACCCATACCATTTAGCTTGGCTGCGCGAATCAATACATCGTAAGACGCATTCGGTGATTTAGCGTATGGCTCGATCCAATCGGCCAATACTTTTATTTTTTCGCGAGTGTAATGGCGCTGAGTGCGGTTAGGGAAGTTCGGTGGATAGTGACGAGCATTCGGTGAAACGTCTGCGATGAAATCATCAAGCAAACTGACGTCGAGCTTGTCAGTACCTAAGCCTTTTTGTTGTGGGATCAAGACGGTTTTGATAAAGCTCACATCTGAGAGCTGTACTTGTGGCGTTGGGATATTCGAGAGCTGACCACTGCGCAGATCAATACCAGTCGCAGTCATCGGGCCTGGCTCATAGACGCGAGTGGTACCGCTGATCACAGGGGCATTAGCGGGATTCATCATTTGCGATGCAGGTGGCTGAGCGGCGCTGACAGGTGTACGATTTGGTTGAGTACTGCTTGATTGCATCATCTGCGCTGCCTGTGCCGTGCTCAAAGGCGTACGGTTAGGCTGAGTGTTGTTTGACGGCATCATTGGCTGAGTACCAACTGATTGAGCGCTATTAGAAGGCGTAGCATCTGTTGTGCTTTGAGCTGTACTGGCCGTTGCACCTGGCCTTGCTAGACGAATCACACGTTTGCTGGAATCTATAGCGCTCGGTACAGCAGGTGCTGATGTAGCAGCAGTGTCAGCTTCTGCGGCATTCGCAGGCGCAGAAAGCATCATTGCACAGGCGGCCGCGAGCGCAGTCAAGGTTGCAAGCTTCGGTGATTTGGGAGACGCGCTATTAGAGAGAGTTGCTTTCATAAAAATCATTACCTTATTTAATTTATTTAGTCGTTATTTATTCATTAATCGGTTGATAGTCAGGATATATTTTTGCTGCAAAATCGTACAAATTTTTAATACCCTAGCAAATTAAGCTTTGCGCTATCTGTGGTAGGATTGTTACTCGCTGGTGTTGAGCAAATCTAGCAGTGTTAGTTAGACCAGCCATGCCATCGACGAATTTATTATATTTACCTCTACAAATGATAAGCGGTCGCCTTCATACGGTTGGCCATCCAGCGCATCGTCTGACGTACAGGTGGTGACAACGCAGCGCCGCCACTTGCCAGTGCTAGTTCGCGATGATGTCGCTCTTCGATATCCATTTGTGCCAGTATTTCTCTTGAGCGTTGATCATGTTCGGGTAGTTGATTGATATGGTCTTGCAGATGCTCGCTGACTTGTGCTTCTGTTTCTGCAACAAACCCCAAACTAAACTCATTTGAAATAGCCCCCGCGACTGCACCTAGCCCAAAAGACATCCCATACCAAACTGGTGTAAAAATACTCGCATGGCTACCCAGTTCATTTAAGCGCGTCTCGCACCAGACCAGATGATCGACTTCTTCTTCAGCAGAGTTTTGCATGGCTTGCTTGACGCCACTGTCTTTGGCAGCAAATGCTTGTCCGTGGTAAAGACCTTGCGCACACACTTCACCAGTATGGTTGATACGCATCAATCCTGCGACATGGCGCGCCTCTGTGATGGTCAGCTCAGGAATCTCGTCACTACTCACTGGCAATTGGCGCGTACTGGGGTTTGAGTTTGGCACGACAGCTCGTAATGCTTTGTCGACCCCAAGTAATAACTGGTCGATTTTGGATAAGGGACGCAGGGCCATGGTTCACTCCTGATGGCGTTAAATTCTATCAATAAAATAAGACTAGCGACTGCTCTAGGGCAATATTCCTATGCACAGCTCTTATGCACATTACTATAGCAAACAATCCAAATTATCGGCATCAATATTATTACCTTGATAACGTATCGATTGCTATCGTTATTTGAGCTCGATATGGCTTATTTATATAACCACTTCATCATTGGTTTGGATAACCGCCTGTTTGATATGCCTATTTAGCTTAAGGTATAAGAAGATACCAAAAACAATATTGAGCACACCTGTTACCAAAAATAGCTGCGGTAGACTTAGCCCTAATGCATTTAAGATGACAATCGCAAAAATCGCTGATGTGACCATAAATATCGCATTGAATATATTGTTGGCACCCACGATACGTGCGCGATGGCTCTTTGGCGCATAGGCCTGCATCGAGGCATATAAAGGCACAATATATAAACCGCCACTGAATCCCAATAAGAACAAATCAGCAAAGACGCGCCAGCTCCCACTGACACCAAATAAATCACTGATGCCAAGCAATGTGTCATTATTCACATTTATGTTTAGGCTTGACAGTGAAAAATACAAATCAATGGCAAAGATACTCAATCCAGCAATACCAAAAGGCAATAGGCGCAGGCTTACTTGGTTTTTGGTCAATGATTTGCATAATAGTGAACCTATCGACACGCCTACCGAAAACAGCGTCAATAGAAAAATCACCACCGATTCATCACCATGCAAAATGACTTTGCTAAACTCTGGTACTTGGGTCAAAAACGTCGCCCCATAAAACCAAAACCAGCTATTGCCAAGAATGACAAAAAACAAAAATGGCAGAGAGTAGAGATAGCGCACCGTAGACAAGCTGGTGGTGATAATATTCCAGTTAATCTTAAGATCAGGCTGCATAGCTGGCATGTTAGGGATATAACGTGCTGCCAGATAACCCAGCACAGCAACGACCAATACGGTAGCGCTAATCCAATATAAGGAGTGTGACAGCTGAGTTAAAATGCCAGCGACAATCATACCAACAAGAATAGCCAGAGAAGTACCCATTTGAAACAGACCGTTGGCACCGACCAGCTCATCTTCTTTCATCGCCTGTGGCAGATAAGCGTACTTAATCGGTCCAAAAAAGGTCGAATGCGTGCCCATCAAAAACAACGCGACAAATAAGAGGGTGTACCATTCAAAAACAAAACCAACCGCAGCGATTGCCATGATGACCAGCTCAAGTACTTTGATAAACTGCGTGAGCTTGGATTTTTCGTACTTATCAGCGATTTGTCCTGCCAATGCCGAAAACAAAAAGTAGGGCAGTATGAATAACATCGCGGCCAAATTGTTTAAAATACTGACTTCGACGCCCAATTGACTGGCAGCGGTATAAGTCAGAACCAGTATGAGTGCTTGTTTAAAGATATTGTCATTAAACGCACCCAAAAACTGGGTGAAAAACATGGCGCTAAAACGGCGGCGCTTAAATAGCTGAAACTGATTGGACATGAACGTTCCTACAGATGAGACGCGGCTGATAAAGTAAGAAGAGGCGCTGAACGCAGCTTATAATGCGATAGCAATCATCAATATTATCAAAAACTTATCGAAATACAGCATAGGTTTTATCAATATTAAGCCGTATAATAGCAAGGCTTAGGTAAAAATACATGAAACCTGCGCTATGATTTCATAATTAACTAAGTTATGATTTGTAAATTTTATATGGTTGCATTAAAAGGTGCGAGCGACGGTAAAGGTGAAGGCTTGCTATCAATCAAGACTGTTTGTATGGTGTCACCCATCGAGTGCTGAGATTTAATATGCGCTAGAGACTTCCATCATAACAAGCAACGTAGTAAACCATTAATTTCAGCCCACTGCTATAAGTTTATTCACCGGTCAGACTTGGCGATAATCATCGTTAATAATAGTATGCCGCGTGAAGGGATAGGACGTAAACATGACCCAGCCGCCTTCAACTCGAGCACGCAACATATTAATGAGGCAGCGTGACAGCGTGAGTATTCAGAACGATATCAGCATCCAAAGCACTCATATCGGTACTCCCCGTATTTATTTTAAGCGCTCAGCGCTCTGTACCGCGCTAGCTACTAGTCTAGTCAGTGTTGCACCTGCGGCATTGGCTGAGACAACCAATACAAATATCACCAATGCATCGACCAGTAATCAAGTCGCTAAGACTCAATCAGCCAACAATCAAACGGCCAATAATACATCAGGCACATTATCAGACGATGATACCCAGCTCGATGCTGCCCTAGATGCACTACGTCTAAAAAAAGCAGTGGAGCAAGGCATTATTGATCAGTCGGTCTTGGACGACTATAGCGAACAAACACTAGGTATCAAAAAATCAGGCGCTAACTCGTCATCTTCTCAGAATGACAGTGCTCGAAATAATAACCAGAATAGTGGCCTGCAAGATTCAAATCGTTTCGACGAGGATATGTATGCAGAAGGCATGCAGGCAGACCTATCTAACGATGATTTGTTGCAGCAAGCAACGGCGATACAGCAGCAAGGCTATCAGATGATGACGCCCGAGCAGATTGATCGTGAGTTAGCTGCGATGGATTTGCAAAATGCCCAAGATATCGACAGCATTAACAACGACAGTGCTTTTGACGCGCCAATTGCCACATTGAACGACACAGCGCCGCCCATCGGCTTAGATGTTGAGTTAGATGCGACCGACTTATCTGCACCTAGCAATCTTGACACATTAGGTAAAAGTGAAACGGCAGCAGAGCAGGCAGCCACAGCTGAAATTATGTCACGTCCCATTAACGTGAGTGACTCTGTCAGTAGTGGCAATGTCAATGCGGCAAATGGCATTAATGACGAGATAATAGTGGGTAATGGCGATATAACCGATGGCGGTAACATGCCCTCAGATGTGATTGATCCTGAAGACTATCTACCGGATTATCAGAATGATACTCAGGCCGTCAATCAAAGCATCGAGCAAGCTGACCAGTCAAAACCACTTGCACGTAATAAAAGCAATATTGTTAAACGTCTTTATAACCGGTTGTTCAATGGCGGCGCAATGGCATTGCCTAGTGTAGAGACCACGGTTTATATACAACAAGCTGCTGGCGAAGACACGGCCAATGGCCAACCAAAACTCATCAAAGCTGACGACGATATTCAGCCAATGAAAAATATTAAAGCGGCCCTCGATGACACCTCAGTGCGATCAGTTATTGATTTTACAGCGGCGCTGCCACGTCTGCGCCAAACAGCATTGGATGCTGCCAAAGCAGTGGGTTACTATGATGTGACGCTTAGTCTACGTCAGCCTACGCGTGATACGATCAATGTGGTTATCGAAGAGCTGGGCGAGCCTGTTATTGTAGACAGCCGTATCGTTGATATCCGCGGTGAGGGCGGTGAGCAAAAAGAGTTTGTCGCGCTTGAAAAAGAATTACCACCGCAAGAAGGTGATATTTTTAACCACCGTGTCTACAAGAGCAGTAAAGCCGCGCTTGAGTCTTTGAGTAATACTTATGGATATTTCGATCAATATTGGTTGAACAAATCTGTCGATATTATCTTACCAGATAACAAAGCGGATATGTCTTTGGTCTACAACACAGGCGACCGCTACGAGTTTGATGATGTTGTTTTCTTTACCTATGACAAAGAAACCAATACGCTGACACAAGACCCTGACAAACTCCCAGTAGAATTGTCGTTATTGCAGCAGTTGTATGAGTTTGCGCCAGGCGATCCTTTCTATCGTCCGTCAGTGACAAAGTTTAGTAATGACTTATCAGCGACCCGCTACTTTAATATGGTCAATGTTGAATCGATATTACCGCCAGATGACCGGAGTGAGGCCAGTACATTGGCATTTGATAATGCACCTGCCAATAGTAATGCTATATTAGATGAGGATGTTGATAATGATGGCATCTCAGATATGACTGGAGATAATGCTACTCTAGCAGCATCCAATAATCGTTTGGCTAGTACAGAAGATACGGGTAGTAGTACTGGTGTAGAGAGTGAAAGTGCGCTTGGTGACGGTAGTGGAGAGACTGTCAATGAAGCTGATATTGCTGCTATCGAGTTTGAGGCTGATGAAGAAACGCTTGATAAGCTACAAGCCGTTAAGCAAAAAGCAGAGCGCCTAAGTAACTTACCTGATAATCGCGTACTAGATGAAAAAGACCAAGAGGCTGATAACTTATTAGGCAAAATTAGTGATTCAATTAGCAATGTTGCCCAAAAAATATTCCCTGATGATGCAGACTTCACCGTTGATGAGGATTTCGTACCGCCAACGCTGGCAGGACGTAAAACACCGCAAGACGTTGTGACCAGCAAAAAAGTACCGTTATACGTTTTTGTATACGCTGATAAGCCACGTGATGCTCAAGTTGGTTTAGGTTATGGTACTGACACAGGCGTTCGAGCAACCGCCAAGATCGATTATAATCTGCTTAACCGTCAGGGCTATCAAGCAGGCGCAGAAACGGAAGTGTCTAGAATCAGCAAAAACGTCGCTGTCTATGCGAGCCGCCCTTGGAATCACCCGCTCAATGACAAATTGGATGGGCGTCTTACTTATGAAGAAGAAGTTATTGACCAAGGCAAAGGTAACTTTGATTTATCTACCACCACATTAAAAGCGGCTTTGGCACGTAATATTCGCCGTGATAGTGGTTGGAATCGTAGCTACTCTATGCGTTATCGTTTAGATGAGCTAGAGACTGGTGTTGACGGCGCCGCGCGTGATGATTTACCTATCCGCTTTACCTCGTCAAACCCCAAGCAGCAAGCATTGCTGTTTGGCTATGGCATGAATAAAACCGACACGGATAGTGCGACCAATCCAACGCGCGGTATGCGTCAGTATTATTCGATTGAAGCAGGTGCTGACAAAGCGCTGAGTGATACTGATCTGGCCATCGTTCGTGCTGGTGTTAGCGGTATTTACAGCTTTGGCGATGACAAAAAACATCAAGTGCTTGGTAGTTTGAATGGTGGTTATATTTGGGCAGATGATTTCTATGATGTGCCCTACAAATTGCGCTTTTTCGCAGGTGGCGACCAAAGTATCCGTGGCTATGATTACGAGAGCTTATCGCCACTAAATGATAAAGGCTATCTGACAGGCGGACAAGTACTAGCGGTTGGTAGTGCAGAGTATAACTATGAGTTCAAACCGGGCTTTCGCGGTGCATTCTTTACCGATGTTGGTAATGCGTACGATAAAGACTTTGATGCTGAAACCAAAGTTGGCGTCGGCGTTGGTGTGCGCTGGGCCTCTCCTGTTGGAATGGTGCGTGTCGATGTCGCCGCAGGGGTGACAGAAGACAATATTCCTGTGCGATTGCATTTCTTTATTGGCTCACCGTTGTAGATGCTCGCTTTATCAATGTACAAACAGATTGCCTAAACCGTTTTATTCATTACTTATCGTACCGATTGCTGGTCATCACTTTTTAACGTAGTTGAGTGTCATGCTGACAGAAAATACCCCGCCTAACAATGCACCAGATGAAGATCCAGCACAGCGCGATGCTCGTGCCGTTAGGCGCTGGTATCCGCTATCATTTTTACTGAAGCTACTGGTACTGATTATTATCGTACTAGCGATTATGTTTGCGATATTTTTTTATGCCGCAGGCACGGACTCTGGCACCAAGTTTATTTTAGAAAAAATCAGTGCTGAGACGGGTATCGATTTCAAATATGGGCGCGGTAATTTGCGTGATGGTATTTGGCTGACTGATATCGATATCGAGGCAACTGAAGACCTTGAGGTATTAGTAGACAAAGCTTATGTCAAAATAGGCTGGCGTGCGGTATTTGCAAAAGAAGTGCATCTGAGTGATGCCGATATACAGACCATCGAAATTCTCAATAAGAAACCACCGACTGGCGAACCGTTTGATTATAAAACCCTAAAGCTACCAGTCAATTTACGTTTCGATCACGCAAAAATCGATAAAATTATTTATAAGCAAGTAACCAAAGATCCTATTGTCATCAATGACATTATGGCTCGTGATCTGACATGGGTTGGTAGTACTGTCACGGTAGGTCGCGGTGACTTACAGTATGCTGATATCGTCAAAGTCAGTGCCCTACAAGGCGAGATTGACTTGCAAGGCGACTATCCGCTGGATTTGAGTGCGATTGCAGAAGTCAGTGCGCTTGAAAAGGCATACATTGATCCACTGAATATTACGGCAACCGGTACGCTAAAACGTACGGTTGGACAGGTGCGTAGCCGCTATAACGATAGCGATGTTAGTGGCGATTTTGTCGTTCAGGCGCTGGATACAGGATCACCGTTTCAAGCAAAACTACAGTGGGATGATATTTTGGTCCCTTATGCAGACGATCAAGACATTCGTCTGCAAAGTGGTATGGCGACTGCATCAGGGGTCATCTCTGAGATAAGACTTCGCATCAATACGGAATTGACTGCCAAAGACATTCCGTCCGGTCATTATCAAGGGCGTGCGGTCATTGCAGACAGTCAGTTGCGTATTGATCGCTTAGAAGCTGACGTTCCATCTGGGCGTTTGGTAATACAGGGTATATTAGGTTGGAAAGATAGCTTTAATGCGACGCTGCGTGCGGCTGGTAGTAACTTTGATATCCGCCGTGCTATTCCTGACGACTATGCTGATTTTAAAGCTTATGCTCCGCAAACCCTTAATGGCAGGTTATCGCTACGCTATCAGCAGCAGAACAGCAAAGGTAATACACAGATTGATGCAGATTTGCGTCAGCGCGATGGTGAACATATCAATGCCAATATGATCCGCGGTAAAACTTCTGCTAAGTCTAAGCAAGTGGCGCCTTGGTACATTGATGCCACATGGCAAAATTTGATCCGCCGTGATGTGCCCAACATCGGCAATATTGATAGTCCTCGCGGTCAGGCCGATGTCATCGTTCGTGGTTCAAACCTATCCGTTGATGCCAATGCCGTTATCAATGAACTTAATGCTGCACCTAAAGGCAACTATGATGTGCGCTTGCGTAAAGCAGGTGACGTTATTGACATCAATCGACTCAATTATGATGGCATCGTAGGCGATCTGTCAGGCACCGGACAAATTCAACTAGCAAATAAGAACCGCCCACTGACATGGCAAATCGATGCAGCGACCAAGGGTTTATTGCCTAAAGAGTACCGTAGCGATTTACCACTTGAGCGTCTAACAGGGCGTGTGAGTGCTCGTGGTCGATTGCTAAACATCAGAAAAAATGGTGTTAGCGGTCAGCGTCATGTGATTACTGTCAATAATACCGACTTACAGGCACAGCTTGATGCCACGCAAAACGGCCGCGCGATTGGTATAACAGGTAGCGGTGATGCCAGTGTCGATATCGTGGGTGGTGAGTTGTCTGTATTTGACGCACGTTTTGATGGTCAGATCGATACGGCGGACGTACCAAAAGGTCGTCTATCAATTGACGCAGCGGGTACGCCTGATCTGATTAGTATCCGCAAACTCAATTATAATGGTGAGGCTGGTGTAGTCGACGCAAAAGGCGTCATTGATTTGCGCAATAACATCGGCTGGACCGTCGATGGTCGCTTTGACAACTTCAATTTGGGTTACTTTTTACCCAATAACCCAGCAATCATCACAGGTGATCTAAAAACCAGTGGCGAGTGGCAGGCTGCGCCTAAAAACAGCCCAAATACCGCAGGCACATTACAGCGTTTTGCCGTGAATTTTGATGGGGTCTTGGATGCCGAGCAATTACCAGCAGGTAAGCTCAACATTGAGGCTAGCGGTGATAGCCAACTGATTCGTATCAAGCGATTCCGCCACGTGGGTGCAGCAGGTAGTATCGATGCCACAGGAACGGTCGATGTGCGTCAAGGCATTGCATGGGACATCAATGCGGTGATGGATCGCTTCAATATCGGATATTTCTTAAAGGATACACCAAGCCTTATCACGGGTACTATCGATACGGATGGGCGCTGGGGCGATACACAGCAAACGATCAATATCAAACAAATCAATCTGAGCGGTATGCTGAAAGGCCAGCCACTTAGTGCTAAAGGTAGTTTGGCCGCAAAACTGCGCTTGCCAAAAGACTTAGCCAGTTACTTCAAACGTCTACAAACACAAGATGCCCAAGCACAGTATAAGCAAGTGAATGCATTGATCGATAGTTTAAATGCTGACAACTTGATACTGCGCTGGGGTGATAATTATGTCACTGCTAATGGTAATGCCAAACAGCTACAAACCAAAATTAATATCACAAGCTTAGATCAGTTATCGGACAAGCTTGCTGGCAAAGTAACTGGTGGAGCGACTTTGTCTCAACCAGCAGGTCAGGCACTACCAACGATTTATATCGATTTGGTCGGTGAGCGGATTGCACTACCGGGCTTTATTTTGCGTCAAGGTCGTATACGTGGCAAGTTGGTTAATCTAGCCAATAGTCCAAGCCAGCTTATCGTCAGCGCTGAAGGTCTGGATGCTGCGGGACAAAGCTTCGATAGTGTTAAAGCTTCATTTAACGGTACTGAAAAATCTCATGTGGTTGATCTCAATGTGGCCAATAAGCAACTGGACATTGGTGCCAGACTAAAAGGTGGGTTCGATCGAAATACGCTACGTTGGTCAGGGGTCATCGGTAAAGGCCGTGTTAAATCCAGATACGCTACCTTAAATCAATTACAGCCAGCACAGCTGATTGTAAATTTGCCTAATAATCAAAATGGCAATAATACAGATCTCAAAGTACAGTTGGCTGCACATTGTTGGCAGGCCACGGACCAAACGGGCAAGCTATGCTTACGCAAGAACTTAGTGGCTTCTCCAGCCAGTGGTGAAGTCGATGTGGCATTGCAGAATTTAGATACGTCATTATTTTCAGTATTCTTACCAAAGGATATTGATTGGCACGGCAAGATTAATGGTAAAGCCATTATCGGTTGGCAACGTGGTCGTCCGCCAACCATTAACACGACACTATATTCAGATAATGGCAAAATCGGCTTGATTCAAGACGGGGATAGCACGCCTGTAACACTGCCTTATAAGCGTGTTTCACTAATCGCCTTGTCGGTGCCAGAAGGTATCAAGCTGCGTACCGACATCAATACGGGTCGCGGTGCGCGCGGTTATGCTGAAGTCGTTGTTGATCCTTATAAAACGCCGAAACCAATCTCTGGTGCACTCGTGTTAAATGAGCTTGATTTGGCCATCTTTAAGCCTTTCTTCCCAGGCATGCGAGTACTAAAAGGCAACGTTACAATGGCAGGAGGACTTGGCGGTACGCTAGATAAGCCGCAGTTTTATGGTGATGTGAAACTCTCTAATGGTCGCATTGCCATGCTAGACTTGCCAGTGAACCTGACCAATGTCAACACACAGGCCAAAATTCGCGGTACGCAGGCGACTATTGATGGTACGTTCAAAAGCGGTACAGGAACAGGCACACTGACAGGTACGGTCAATTGGCAGCAAAAGCTACAAGCCAAATTGAGTGTTGTTGGCGAAGGGCTCGTCATTACGCAGCCGCCTTTACTAGTGGCTGAGATCAATCCTGATATTGACATTATTGTACGTCCAGGCGACCGCTATGTGGATATCAAAGGGGCAGTTAGCGTGCCATCAGCGACCATTCGTCCACCAGAAGCCAGCGAAGACATTGTGACTCAATCTGAAGATGTAGTTGTGCTAGATCGTCGTTTGATTGGTAACATCGATGATGTATTGGCAATGTCACAACCTTGGTCTATTAATGCTGATATCGGTGTCGATTTAGGTTATGATATCAATTTCCGGGGGTTTGGTGCCGTCATTCCATTGGCTGGTGCGATTAATATTAACCAAAATGGCACAGGCATCATGCGTGCAAAAGGAGTGGTTCAGGTCTCACGTCGTACCAACATTAATGCTTTTGGTCAGAGCCTAGAACTCAATTATGGCCAAGTGCGCTTCAATGGCGACGTCATGAAGCCTAGCTTGAGTATTGAAGCTGCAAAAACCATTAATGGTAAAACAGTGGGTTTTCGTGTGAAAGGTACAACTGAAAGCCCAAATATCATCGTCTTTAATAATGCAGGATTGACCCAGCAGCAAGCGATGAATGCGCTGGTGACAGGGCGAATCGATAACAAGAGTGCGACTCAAATCAGTGAGCAAGGGTTCAAGTCACAAGTGACCAATAACTTGGCAGCAGCTGGATTGAGCTTTGGTCTTAGTGGAACGCGCAGCCTTACCAATCAAATTGGACAAGTTTTTGGCTTACAGAGTTTGACCGTTGATGCCTCAGGCAGTAGTGAAGATACCAACGTCAATGTCACCGGTTACGTGACCCCTGACTTGTATATTCGCTATGGCGTAGGTGTTTTCAATGCTCAAAACAGTCTGTCTGTTCGCTATCAGTTGACTCGCCGTATCTACGTAGAAGCCAGTTCAGCCGCCGAGAATGCGGTAGATGTGGTCTATAGTTGGCAGTTTTAAATGATGCATTTAGTAGATGGTTAATTTATAACTGACATTATTTGAAAGCGATTTTTATTATTGCTATCCAACAAAAAACGCCTTGTAACGAAGGCGTTTTTTTATAAGTGCAGTGAGCTTGGTTTAAAATTATTTGGTCAAAATCAATCGGTTGTTACGAGTCAGACGTAGTCGATACTCTTCGCCTTCATGCTCAATACGTACTTCTTTGGTCAGGGCAAATAGATGCTGCGACTGTAGCGTTGGCAGACGATTTTCACGGCAGTTTAGATAACGAGAGATAACCATACTCATGGTGAATTCCTTTTGATAAGAAGTGGCTTAATAAATTAGCTATGTCGTAATGAACTTTAACGATAATAATTATCATTTAGATTGAAAGAATTTGCAAGGTAATTGATAAAATAAAATGCAGTCATTGTGTAAACTTATATGAGGCTAGCGTCACAAACTGCCACAAAACGCCAATGCTTGAGTTTTTACCTATGTAAAAAAATATTGAGAGGTTTGTTTGAATGATATGAAATCTATGCAGGCTCATCAGAATATATAAGCAAACAATTAAAAAGTAGCCAAACAGACTTAACAGCAGAGGACAATGCTATGCCAAGTGAAACCAACAATCAGGCAAAAACTAAAGACATCACCATCGTC
>Ga0098065_1000167_pt1 | contig 34905 bp, 40 predicted proteins | sample 25_taG_FD_75062 | JGI IMG/M metagenome (GOLD analysis project Ga0098065, IMG submission 75062) | Marine viral communities from Cariaco Basin, Caribbean Sea - 25_WHOI_OMZ | ecosystem: Environmental > Aquatic > Marine > Oceanic | place: Caribbean Sea: Cariaco Basin | collected 2014-11-08 | reverse complement strand
GATGACCACCAGGGCCACCGCGGTGACGGTGAGCGCCGTCGGTAAAAATCGGAGCCGGTTGCGGCCGGCCAGGGCCCGCTCGCTGGGAAGCGGTATCTGAATCGTTGTGGCGTTGTATTGGCTTCGCATGGGGTCTCCTACGCGGCGTTGTTGAGCTGGTGGCGCAGGTGGTCCAGGCCGGCGGTGGTGATCTCCACGCGGACGTACCATTGCGGGCCAACATGCGGATGGGTGAACTGCTCTTCGCGCTCCACCAGCCAACCGGCGCGGATCCACTCAGGGTTTGCGCGGCGGCGCCCGGTCGTGCCGTCCGGCTTGAACGCGCCGAGCTGCTCCAGCTGGCGGCGCAGGGCCCGGTCGCCCAGGTGCAGGGCCCGGGCGGCGTCACGGATGCGGTAGGTGCTGTCGTTGGCGGAGCGGTGCATAGCAGTTCTCCTCAGACGTTGAACGGCTCGCGGCCGATGTCGCGGCCCAGCTGGGCGTCGTGCCACCAGGCGTATTCCTCGGGCCCGTACGGCACGTCCTTGTATTGCTGGTACAAAGCGCCTTCGTAGAAGCCCCAGGGGTGCTCCCAAGGGCCGTGAAAAAAGAGCGTCCACGTTTCCGGCTGGATGCTTGTGATGCGGTGAATCTCGATGTTCCTGGCGGACCGGTGGAGCGTGTTGAACCACCGGACTTGCCGCTCGCCATGAAGGAATGTGGCCCGGACAGTGGCGTTTGGTCTGGGGATGAAGTGCACACCCCGTTCCTCGGTGTAGCGGCCGGTTAGCACCAGGCTGTGTGCGGTATCCCACGGGTGGTCATGCAGGTGGCGTTCTGCGTCGTTGCGCAGGAACCGGTGCAGGTACCAGAAGCGTCCGAACTTCTCACCCAGCCAATAGCGTTCTAAGTACGGCTTCCCCTCAGGCTGGATCAGCCGGCAGGGCAGATTCGCCGTGTAGTTGAACAGGGCCAGTCGAGGCAGGCGGGCGAGGGCGTTCATGCCGCCACTCCCTGACCGAGCCAGCAGCGCACCATGGCCCGCACCTGCACTTCCAGGTCGTCGACGGTGCCGGCGTTGAGGGCGTACAGGTCGCCCTGATGGAAGGTGAGCGGCTGCTCGGTGCTGTGGTCGGGGGCTTTGCCTTTGCCCAGGCCGGTGTCGCCGCGACTGACGTGAATCACCAGGCCGCCGTGGCGGCGTACCCAGTTGGTCTCGGGCTCGGTGCGTATGTCGGTGATCGCCAGAATCTCCGGCGTGTCCTGGAAGTTTTCGAGCTGGGCCAGGCGGGCCTCCAGGCGCTTGAGCAGGTAGTCCTGGCCGAAGGTCTGCCGAACCCAGTCGCCGAACAGCTGCAGCGACCGGCGTGGCGTGAGGTTGCCCAGGCTAGAGCAGGGTGTGCGCTTGTAAGTCCGGTCCTCGCAGAGATCGGCGAGGGTCACGGCGCTGGTGTCCATGCCGATCAAGCCAGACAGACCGTCGTATAGGGGGCCCGCGATGGCCTCGGCCTTGGTCTGCCAGTCGGTGGCCAGCGCCAGGGCGGCGGTGTTTTTGCCGACGCCGGCGGGGCCGGCGAATCCGATTATTTTCATTGGGTAATCTCCGTGCCGTCGGTGGTGTGCGTCAGGCCACCGGTGTCGATGAGGTGTTGTTGTTCGGCCCGCCAGTCCTGCTCGCTTTCGAGCCACTGCTCGGCGTGCCGGTGAGCCAGGCTCAACAGTTCGCCGACGGTGTAATCCTCGATGGGCCTGCCGAGCAGAGCCACGGCGTCCGCGAATGATTGCGCCCAGCGCCCGTTGCATTCGCCGAGGGGTAGCGTCCGTTCGATGCGGACCAGGGTGTTGAGCACGTGGTCGGCGCGCCCGGAAACCGTGGTCATGTCGGGGTTGCGCAAGCTCATGCCGCACCCCGAATCGCTTTCCGGTTGATGTGGCGCGTGATCGCGTCGGCGGCGGCGATGTACAGCAGCGCGGGCTGGTTCTGGTCCCGGTAAATCACCGGCGGGGCGGGGCAGTCACGATCCGTGATGTCGCGCACCCGCAGATCGATGTCGTGGCTGAACGGTGTGCTGCGGATGGCGATGCTGTGCTGGCCCAGGTGTAGCACCGTGGTGCCGCGTCGGCGGATGGCTTCGCGCAGTGCCCGTTCGTCGGCGAGGCTGAATTGAAACGGTCCCTTCATGGGTGTGCTCCGTGCGGTTTGTTGTTCTGAGCGGCCCGGCGGCAGCGCGCGAGGTAGCGGTCGGCACACTCGGTGAGTGCCTCGCGGGTGCGCAGGGCGGCGGTGGTATCGGGCAGGTCCCGGGTGTACCGGTCGAGCAGCTGGCCGCTGTGGCCCATTGCGGCGCGCAGGTCGTTGGTGACCGGGGCGCGAGCAAAGGCGCGGCGGGCGTTGTGCATCACGTCGCGGTGGCTCATGCGGCCCCCGGCGGGAAGTCGGGGTCGAAGTCGGCGCCGGGCAGGCGCTGCTGTGAGCGCATGGGCCCACGCAGAAAGCGGCTGATTGACAGGCGGTGTTCATTGGCGCGCCGGGGGCGGCGTTGGGCAGGCGGGGCGACCAGCAGGGCGGAGCCCTGGCGGCTAAACACCGCGACGCGCCCGGTTGCGGCTTGCAGCGCGGCGATCTGCGCCGGCGTGCGCTGGGTGGGGTGGATGTAAACCTGTGCCATTGGACTGCCTCGTTTCGATGTGTCTGGCAGCAAAAGTACCGCCGGTATTATTCGGTGTCAATACCGGCGGTACTAATAAATTTCAGCGGTACTCTTCAGGTGTTGCAGGGGACAGGAGTTAGAGCTTTTGGCGGACTTCGGTGACCTTGCCCACGACGCGGCAATTTCCGTTGACTTGCAGGAAAGGGTAGGCGTCATTCAGGGCTTTGAGATAGACGCGGCCCGCGTCCTTGATGATCTGCTTGAAGGTGGCTTCTTCGTCGTCGTCGACTTTCGCGACGACCAGGTCGCCGTAGTCCCATGCCGCTTCGGGATCCACCCAGATCAGGCTGCCCGGGAACACACTGCGGCGGCTCGGATTTGTGGAGATCATCGAATCGCCAGTGACGCGCAGCCAAAATCCGGTATCGGACCCGTTCTCGGGGGCCGGCTCCGTACCGCATTCACCGACTCCGACGGGGTGGGCGTCGACGGCATCGCCCCAGGCGCCTGCTTGAATAAAGTCCAGAATAGGGGCGTCGCGAGTGGTTTTAGGCGTGGGGGCTGGCTCGACGTTGTAGGTACCAGATTGGTCGTTGACGAAACTGCCCAGCCCCGTTTTGTTCCACCGAACCCGTTCAAGGTGGCGGGCTAGTCTCGGGCTGAATTCGGCGATGCGGCAGTCGAGATTATCCGCAAACTGCAAAGCGACCTCGGTGTTCAGGGCATTTCGACCGTTCAGGTAGTGGCTCACCGCGCTTTGGCTCATGTCCATTTTATCGGCCAGGGATTGCTGGCTAAGGCCCAGAACGGACTTCTTCGCCACAAAGATCGCTTTGAGGCGGGTGCATTCCAGTAGCTCTTCGTCGGTGAGTGGGCGCTTTTTCATGGCGTGATGCTAATACCGCTGGTTATAACAACCAACAACCGCAGGTATTGACTTGGGTAGTACCGGCGGTACTATATCCAGCAGAGCATCGAAGGAAATGATCATGAATCGGGTACCCCTCAAAGACTTTGTTGCGGACCACGGACAGACGAAAGCGGCTGACCTGCTTGGCCTGACGCAAGGCGGCATCGGCAAAGCGCTGCGCAGTGGCCGAGAAATCTACGTCGTTGAAACCGACGGCCAGTACCAGGCGCACGAGGTGAAGCCATTCCCGTCCAGCCGGGTGGCCGCGTAAAGAATCAGCCAACGTGCCGTCCATCTTAGAGCGAGAAGCTCTGGACGGTTAGAGAAAACGGGGAGAGCAATTGGCCATGAGAAACAAACCCATGGGCCTGATGGAACGCGCTGCGCGCACCATTCTGGACATCAAGACGGCGCTGGCTCTGACGGCCAAGCGACACGGTATCAACACCATTGCCGCCACCTACGGCTTCCACCCTCAGCAGCTCTACAACAACCTGAACGTCAACGACCCCGACCGGGCGCCCACCCTGGCGCAGTTCGAGCTGATCACCGAGTTCGCGCGCGATCACAACGACCACCAGCAGATACTCGATGCGTTGTCGCGGGTGACGGGCTGCGTGTGGATCCCGATCCCGGACGCCGAGGACGTGAGCCGCACGGAACTGTTCGGCGAGGTCGCCGAGCTGGTGGATCGGGTAGGGCGCATGTGTCGCAACACGCAGACGGCCGTAGCCGATAACCGCGTCGACCAAGACGAAATCGCCGTGCTCGAGCGTGACCTGCTGCGGCTGATCCAGGCCGGCCACCGGCTGGTCGAAGGCGCGAAACGGTTTGGCGAGGAAGGCCGGTGAGCACCCGCGAAGAACTGCGCGCCAGCCACGCAGGCGACGGCGTCGAGGTCACCGTGATTGTTCGGCTTTCTCCCGGAGCGCCTGACTCTGAAGCAATCGCCGCATCAGCTGACCATGAAAGCGGTGCATTTCAAGCGTGCATTGAGGGTGTGTCGTGTCTATTGCCTCGACAGCTTGCTCAAGTCCGGCGCGCAGTGCTGAAAAGTTTATGGGCCCAGCGGTCTCGCGCTCTTCGTGAGCAGGTGGAGGCTCGGGCCGGGAAGTAGGTTTCATGGTGTTCCCCTGTGGTTTGTGGATTGTTGGTCTAGGAGCTTTCGATTCTACCAGCCTTGGGGAACACCGCCATTTTGCGGGGGTGTTACATGCATGAAGCGCTCAGTGAGCACGAAGTCCGCGAGGCGTTGCAGCACATCGATCCGGATTGCGACCGGGATACCTGGTTCTCGGTGGCCGGCGCGCTGAAAGACGAATTCGGCGCGGGCGGCGAGGACCTGTTCGACGACTGGAGCCAGGGCGGCCAGAGCTATAAGAAAGATTCCGCAAAGGCGACCTGGCGCAGTGCCAGCGCCGGCCACTACACCATTGGCACCCTGATCAAGCTTGCCCAGGATGGTGGCTGGCGTCGAAGCGGTACGCCGCTATCGGCTGAAGAAAAGCGGGCGCTGTCGGCGGAACGCGAGGCCCGTCGCAAGGCGCGACAGGCGGAAATCGAGGCGGACGCCGCTCGGCTGGTGCGCATGCAAGAGACGGTCGCCGAGGCCTGCGAAACCATCCTGGAGGAACACACCCACCACCTGGGGAATTCCGAGTACCTGGGCGCCAAGGGCGTCGGCGCGCACGGCATCCGCTTCTTCAAGCGGTCGGTGCTGCTGGTGATCGACGACCGCGAGGCGCACGAGCGCTGCGAGGTTCGTACCGGTGAAGCGGTGCGCGAGTTCTTCCGGCACTTACCCTATCCCCGCCCTGAGTACCTGTCCTTCCTGCGCATGAGTTACGGCAGCATCGCCGTGCCGCTGCGGGATCTGGAGGGCATGCTGTGGTGCTTGCAGGTGATCAACAGCCAGGGCACCAAGATGTTCCCGAAGTACGCTCGGAAAAAAGGCTGCTTCCACCTGCTCGGTGAGATCGGCGACGGCCCCTGCGGCTTCGCTGAGGGCTACGCCACGGCCGCGACCGTCCATGAGCTCACGGGCTGGCCGGTGGTGGCGTGTATCGACAGCGGCAACATGGTGACAGTAGCCAGCGACCTGCTGCCGCTGCACACGGGAGCCGAGCCGGTCTGGCTGGCTGACAACGACGCGCCGAATCCAAGAACCGGGAAGCGGGCAGGGCAAGACGCCGCCGCTCGCTGCCAAGCCACCCATGGTGGTCGCATTCTAGTGCCGGCGTTCCCGGCGTCGGAGGCGGCGTGAACTCAATGAAACGTCGTGTATTCCAGTTCTTTATCAGCTCGAGCCGGCACCGCGATGCCCGTTATTTTTTCTTCCGACGTGTCGATGCGACAGCCGTATCGGTAATGCCAGCCTACGTTGTCGGTCTCTGCTTTAGTGCCGGTGAGCTCGACAACGCCGCCGTCTCGGATGAAGAGCCGTCCGTTGAACAGCGCGTCGGGATTATCTCGTGTCTCGGGCAGAAAGGCGCGCGGGGTTTCCATTCGCAGCCAGGTGCTGCACATCGTCCCCCACTCGTTGACGACGGCCACGCGGCGACATTCATTGTTCTGGTCGGGGCATTCCTCCTGCGCCTGCTTATAGGTCTCGATGTGAGACCAGTCCGGTGGCGTGTAGGACTCCGAGACGGTGGCTCTTTCTGGCGGGGGGGCACGGTCCGCCGGCGCAGTGTCACCAAGCATCAGCACGCTGATAAAGCCCCAGAAACCGAGTGCGGCGGCGCCGATTATGAGCGGCACTTTGAGTGGAGCGCCGCGTTTAGGGTGAACGTGTGGCTCTTTGGCGCCGCAGTGCGGGCAAGTCTCCGCCGTAATACTCAAGGGTCGATTGCAGTCGCGGCATGGGTAGAGCGCCATGGTATCCCTCCCTGGAAGGTGCGTTGTTTTTTGTCTGATGTCCCGGAGCATAGCCGCTCGACCCGCTCCGTCGCCAGTTGGGGGTGTTCATGACTGAGACGCCCCAGCACGGTGACTGGAACGACCTGGCGCGGCTCGTGGGCCGTGAATCGGCGCGGCGGCAACTACTGGATGCCTATGCTGCAGCTGCGCCGGCCAACGAGCCCTCCCAAGAATCTCCCGCACCCTCTGAAGAACCGGCGGCGCTGACCGCGCCGAATCTGGATCAGGCATTGCAGCGGTTCGCGTGGACGGTCCCGGACGGCAAGATATGGGACGCCGCGCACAGCCGCATCATGAGCCAGCAGGTATGTCGCACCTGGTTGGGCAAGGAAGTCTTTAATGGGTGGAAAGATCACCCGGAGCGTCGGGCCGTGGCGCACGCGGACGTGGCGCCGCTGGCGGCCCGCGCCGCTGAAGCGGATAAGCTCGCCGAGAAAGACGCTGCTCGTAGCGCGCGAACCGAAGCCGCCCAAAACGGGGGCGGGGGAGTCCTTGGCGAGGCGCTGGGCCGCTACGTGCTGCTGTACCCGTCGCAGTCGGTGTGGGACCGCGAGCGACGCGAAGTGGTGGCGCTCAACGACCTGAAGCCGAAGCTTGCCGGTTGGTATACGGACTGGCTGGAACACCCGATGCGCCAGGAACTGGACCGTGACCGCCTGGTGTTCGACCCGCAGGGCCGGTACCGGGAAGACGACGGCTATATCAATATGTTCCGCGGCTTGCCGCTGAGCCCCCGGCACGATCCTGACCGCTGCGCGAATATCCGCGAGCTGATCCGGCACCTCTGCAACTTTGACGACCGGGTGTACCAGTGGCTGATGTGCTGGCTGGCGTTCCCGATGCAGCAGGTCGGCACCAAGCTGGCCAGCGCGGTGCTTATGCATTCGGAGACGCACGGCACTGGCAAGTCGCTGCTGTTTGAGGAAGTCATTAAACCGGTGTACGGCGAGTACGCGGCTACCCTGGGCCAGCACCAGCTGGAAAGCCAATACACCGACTGGCGCTCGCAGAAGCTCTTCGGGCTGTTCGAGGAGGTGTTCTCGAGGGACCAGAAGTACTCCCACACCGGCACGCTCAAGCACATGATCACGGGCGCCACTCACCGCATCGAGAAGAAGTTCGTCTCGGGGTGGGAGGAGGCCAACCACATGAATGCGGTGTTCCTTTCCAACGAGATCCAACCGTTCCCGGTCGAGCCTTCTGATCGGCGGCTGCTGGTGATCTGGCCGCGCATTAAGCTCGGCGAGAAGCTGAAGCAGGGCGTATTGCGGGAGATCGAAAACGGCGGCGTGGAGGCTTTCTACGGCTACCTGATGGCGTTGCCGCTGGTGGTGCAGGAAGAGACCGAGAACGGTTTGGAATACGTGCCGTTCGGCCACCACAGCGAACCGCCGATCACCGTGGCTAAGCGCCGACTGATCGATTTTGGCCGGCCCAGCTGGGACACCTTCCATCGCAAGTGGCAGGACGGCGAGCTGGACGTGCCGTACCAGAGCTGTCTGACCGATGATTTGCACACAGTGTATAAGCGGTGGTGCCAGAGGCGTAGCGAACACGTCATCAGTCAGACGAAGTTCAGCACCATGCTGGCGACCCGGGAAGACAAGGTCGCCGGCGTGCGGTGGCGGGTGCCGCCTAACGGCGCCAAGAAAGGGACGTTCTTCATTGTCGGCGGGCCCGGCGAAGGGGAAACTCAGGAAGAGTGGCTGGGGCGCTGTGTGTCCGAATTCCAAACGTCGATGAGGGTGAGCCATGACCCTGAAGCGTGAGTTTGGAAGACGGTGGCGCCCAGGGTATGCCCAGGGTGTCGCCCAGGGTGGCCGCTACCGTAACTGCCTGATTCCTAAAGATATGCCCAGGGTGCCCCGTGTGCCCAGGGTCTACGCGCGCGCCTGTGCGGGTGTGCGTGCGGTTGCTTCCTTCCCCGGCCCTTCCTCTGGAATGGGCGTGCGTGCTTCCCACGGGCGCGAGGGTATAACCCATGGCACACCGGGCACCCTGGGCATCTTCTTTTTTTTCAATCACTTACTTCAATTCAAACCCTGGGCGACACCCTGGGCATACCCCAGGCGTCGCTGTTTTGTGTTGTTCCACGACAAACATTTCAATTTTGGTAGGGAGGGACGATGAATCCGATTCGGTTGGTAGCGAAGTTGACGGCGAGGGGCGTAGCGATCGACGGCGCCGGCGGGGGCGGTGGGCCGGCACTTATCTCGGCGACCGATGTCGGGGCGGCGCTGGGCATGGGCCGATTAAAGCCCGAAGCGATCCTGGTGGGCCGGGCGAAGTTCTGCGACGACAACACTGCCCAGCTGGAGCTGGCCGGATGGGTTCAGACCGAACTGCACCGGCGCTGCTTAAAAGCGGGCTGGAAAACCGACTACTGCGAAGGCCTGGCGCAGCTGTGTGTGTTCGAGCTGGTTTGGCCCTATCGCTGTACCCATTGTTACGGGCGGGGCAAAGTGTGGATCCAGCAGCCGGAACGGCGTGCTGAGGACCAGGACAGCGCCGCGCCGTTGGTGATGGTGGACCGGTGGTTGTCGTGCGGACGCTGCAAGGGCACAGGACAGGGCCGCATGTCAGTGCGTGAGCGAGCGGCCGTGGCGCAGATCACGAAATCACGGTTCTCAGAGACCTGGGCGAAACGTGCCGATGACATGCTTGCGGAGCTGCATTCGTTGGAGGAATCCTGCCTCCGACACCTGTGGCGTCAGTTCGCCGAGAATGCGGCGTGAGAGGCCCTCGGGTTATTTTTATCTTGACCGCTTGACGACCGGGACAAAAACGACCATCATTTTTCCAACGTGGAGAAGCCCGCCCAGACGAAAGTCTCGGCGGGTTTTTTTGTGCCCGCACGATCTCCCCCGGCCGTTCCCAGCGGCCACCCAGGCCCGCTTCGGCGGGCCTTTCTATTTGCACCACGTTGATAGCGGGCGATGGGCTTGCCCACCGACGGGCGTCGAATTCACCGCCAGCGCATCGGCGCGGGCGCTTTGATACTGGGGGCTGTGTGTCCGACCCGAGAGACGTGAGCCTGGCGGCAGAGCTGGTCAAGGCCTCGCCGCCGGTCCTGATAACAACAGCGTCGAAGATCATGGGCCTCACCCTGTCCGACTGGATCGCGGTGCTGACCATCCTGTACTTGGTGCTGCAAATCGGCCTGCTGGTTCCGAAGTACTGGACTGGCGTGCCGAAGCTTTGGGGCCGCATAGCAGGAAGAGTGCGCTGGCTATTTCGGTGGCGCTCATGAACCGGGCAGGAAAAGTTGCCGGCGGTACGGCCATCGCCATGGCGGCGGCCATCGGCGCGGTGAGCGTGTTCGAGGGGCGCAGCAACGAAGCCTACCTCGACCCTGTTGGCGTCGCGACCATCTGCGACGGGATCACTCACAACGTCGAGATCGGCGACACGGCGACCGACGCGGAATGCGACGCCATGTTGCGCGCAGAGATCAAGAAAGCGTTGGCCGTGCTGGATAACTCGGTGGAGGTGGACATGCCGCCGTCACGCCGGGCCGCGCTGGCATCGTTCATCTACAACGTCGGGCCCACCGCCTTTCGGCGTTCAACGCTGAGGCGCAAGCTCAACGCCGGCGATGCCCAGGGTGCGTGCGACGAACTGTTGCGCTGGGTGTATGCAGGCGGGCGTGATTGCCGCATCCGTACCAACAACTGCTACGGCATCGTCACTCGCCGGCAGCGCGAACGGGAGATGTGCCTTGATGATGGGGGTGGGTTGGAAAGTCTGGCTGGTGATCGCAGTGGTGATGGCCGCCCTGATCGGGGCTAACTACTACCAGTATCGTCACATCCAGACGCTCAATGCGGACCTCGGTGGTGTGAAGCAGCAGAACGCCCAGCTCACCGAGAGCCTGAAAACTGAGCGTGACCAGGTGCGCACGCTCACCGAGCAACGAGACCATGAGGCGGCCATCCGTGAGAAACGTGATCGCGAGATACGCCAGATCGGCGAGCAAATGGAAGCCGAGCGGCGCGCCTGGCGGCGCCGGCTCGATGCCGAGGCGGGCGACTGGATGGCTACTGATATCCCTGAGCCTGTTGATCAGCGGCTGTGCGAGCTGGTGCCCTGCGCCCCCAGTGCAGACGAAGGTGGTTCACCAAACGATCCCCGATGACCTGCTGCCGCACTTCGTCATGCCGGTCTGGTACCCAGGCGGCGGCAACGACACGTTCGTGGATTACATCGAGCGGACAGAGGAACGGGCCCGCAAACACAACGCAACGATCGACGCGGCACGGGAAGCCAACCAACAACGACCCGATGCCGCTGGCGTCTCGAAACCCTGACAAATGCACCCTTTTGGGGCACCCCCATGGCCGCGGGTCCTTCCCGGGCCAGACCGCTCAAGGGCGCGTAGAGCGCGATCTGTTTGCAGATTTGGCGCGGCATAGGGGGTTATAGCTATACGGTGGTTTCCGGATGACTTCACTTGATGATCGCGCGACGGCCAGCGCGTTTGCGCGCCTGGTTGGCATCAGCCAGCCGGCGGTGAGCAAGCACCTCAACGACGGCCACCTCCCGCGCAACGGATCCATGGGTGAATGGCTGCGCGCCTATTGCGACCACCTGCGCAGCTACGCCGCCGGGCGCGGTGGCGACAACCAGGGCGCCCTGACCACTGCCCGAGTGGAGGAAGCCCAGGCCAAGACCGCGATGATGCGCCTCAGCTACGCCGAGCGCCTCGGCAAACTGGTGCCGGCCGACGACGCCGCCCGCATCGTCGTCGACTGGGCCGGCCACACCAACAGGGAAATTCGCGCGGCGGTGGAGAAGCTGCGCCAGGCCCTGGAAAGCGAGCACGGAATCACGATCGCCCCCGAGACCCTTACCGATGTCATTGAACCTGCAATCGAGCGAATTGGTGGCTTTGCGGAGCACGCTGCGGGGGATCTTGAATCAGGCGGCGGCGAAGTTCCGGCCGCGCAAGTCGGTGGCGACGGCGCAGTGGCTTACTGAGCACTACCACCTGCCGGAAGCCATCGGCGACCTGGCCGGCACCTACGATTTCCACTACGCGCCGTACTTCCTCGGCGTTGCCGCGGCGCTGGACGATCCGGCGGTGGGCGAGGTCGACCTGATGAAGGCCGCCCAGATCGGCTGGACCTACTTCCTGATCGGCTATCTGGCCAAGCGGGTGGAGGCCCACCCGGCGCCGATCATGGTGCTGTTCGCCAAAGAGAAGGACGGCAAAGCGTTCCACGATGAAAAGCTGTGCCCGGCGTTCGAAGCCTCGCCCATCCTGCGGGGCCTGATCGACGTGAGCACCAGTCGGAAGGCCGGCAACCGGTGGGATCTGAAGAGCTACCCGGGTGGCTTCCTCAAGCTGGTCGGGTCCAACAGCCCGGGCAACGTGAAGTCCACCAGCTCGGTGGGCGTTGGCGTTATCGAGGAACCGGACGACACCAGCGACGACGTGAAGCAGCAGGGCACCGCGATCGGCCTGCTGGAAGAGCGGCTCAAGCGCTACCTGGGCAGCAAGCTCATCGTTGGCGGCACCCCGACCATCCGCGACCTGAGCAAAACCGAACACCGCATCAAGCAATCTGATTGCCGGGTGCTCCCGGTGGTCTGCCACGAATGCGACGAGGCCCACGTCCTGGCCTGGGAAAACGTCAGCTGGCTGGACGCCGACGACGACTCCCCGGAGCACGAAGTGTTCGGGCGGGCGCTGCCAGACACTGCGGTGTACGGCTGCCCGCACTGCGGTGCCGCCTGGGACGACGACCAGCGCCAGCGCAACGTCCGCGACACGGTGTTCAACGCCGTCGCCGCCGGCGACCCGCTCTGCGGCTGGACGCCCACGCAGCCGTTTCACGGCAGCGCTGGGTTCATGGAGCTCAGCGAGCTGTACGCCTGCGTACCCGGGACCACCCTGGCCGACGTAGTGCGCGATCACCTGACCGCCGAGTACCAGGCCACCAAGGGCGACCTGAGCGGCAAGATCACGTTCACGAACCAGAAGCTGGGCCGCACCTACGCCTACGAAACCGCAACCCCGGACGCGGAGGTGCTGCGCGAGCGCGCCGAGGACTACCGCGAATTCTGGGTGCCCCTCGGCGGCCTGATTATCACCGTCGGCGTTGACGTTCAGCGCGACCGGCTGGCGGTGGTGATGCGCGCCTGGGGCCGGGGCATGGAGAGTTGGCTGCTCTACTGGGGCGAGCTGTACGCCAAGGTGAGCACCACGGATTCCAGCGACCCCGTCTGGAAAGAACTGGACGACCTTCTGGCCACGCCGATCCAGAGCGAGGCTGGCCACCGGTTGCTGCCGCGCGCGGTCAGCATCGACAGCGGCGGCCACTCCACTGAGCAGGTCTACGAATTCGTCCGCACCCGGCAGAGCCGAGGCGTCCGCGCGATCAAGGGCAGCAGTAACGACTACGGCCGCCGCGAGATTTTCAGCGCCCCGAAGAAGACCGATTACAAGGGCAAGCGCCAAACCAAGGCCAGCAAGTTCGGCCTGCTGGTCTACCAGGTGGGCACGCACAAAGCCAAAGACCTGCTGTTCGGCGAAGGCGGGCGGCTCAGCCTGCGCGGCTCCGGGCCCGGCCGCATGCACTGGTACCAGGACGTCCGCGACGACTATTACGAGCAGCTCACCGGCGTGATCAAAGCGCCCAGCGCGCGCTTCAGCGGCAAGCTGATCTGGCACGACAAGCCCGGCCAGCCCGTGGAAGCCGCCGACTGCGAGATCTACGCGCTGCACGCCGCCTACAGCCTGCGGCTACACACCTGGAAAGACGACCGCTGGGACGAATACGAATCCCAGCTGAAGCAAGGCGATATGTTCGGCGGCAAAGAACCCGCTGCGGCCGCGCCACCCCGGCGCCGCAAATCCTCTTACTGGAACTAACCCCATGGCGTACACGCAACAGGACCTGGACCGGCTCGATAAAGCGATCGCGTCGGGCACCCTCCGTGTGACCCACAACGGGAAGACCACGGAGTTCCGCAGCCTCGACGACATGATTCGTATCCGCAACATGATTGAGCGCCGGCTGGCCAGCCCCACTCGCAAGCGGCAGGCCGTTTACGCGCCTACGTTCGACCGGGGGTACCAATGACCTGGCTTGATCGCACCATCGGGTGGTTCGCCCCTGAAGCGGAAGCGCGCCGCACCCGCGCTCGTGCATTAACCGATCGACTGCGCGCCGCCAACGGCTACGACGGCGCAGGCAAGGGCCGCCGCAACACCTGGACCCGGGGCCGGGATACCAGCGCGAACGCCGAGAGCAGGGCGGCGCTGCCGCTGCTGCGCGCCCGACACCGTGAAATGGTGCGCAACAACCCCTACGCGGCCAGCGCTTTGCGCGGCCTGACGACCAACATAGTCGGCGCCGGCATCCGCCCGCGCGCCAAGGCGCCGGTGGAGCGCGTCCAGGAAGACGCCCGCCGGCGCATGCTCGGCTGGATTGAGACCACCGCCATCGACTACGACGGTCGGCTCAACGGCTACGGCCTGCAATCCGCCGCGGTGCGCACCGCGATGGAATCCGGCGATGCTTTGATCGTCCGAATCACCGAGCGCGACCCAAGCAATCCTGTGCCGCTGAAGGTGCGGCTATTGGAAGGCGACTACCTCGACCACACAAAGAACGGACCCATGAACGGCGGCTATGCCGTCCAGGGCGTACAGTTCGACGCGCGCCACAAGCGGGTGGGCTACTGGCTGCACCAGAACCACCCTGGCGATGCCATGGCTAGCCTCTCGCCGATCACCGGCAGCAAATTCACGCCGGCGGAGGACGTGATCCACCTGTACGAAATGCTGCGGCCCGGGCAAGTGCGCGGCGTGCCCCGTGGTACTGCGGCGCTGATGCGCATGAAGAACCTGGACGACTACCAGGATGCTCGAATCGAAGCGCAGAAAATCGCCGCCTGCCTGGTGGGGATCATCACGGAGCCAGAGGGCGAGGGTGATCGTAAAGGCGACGTGCTGCCCGAGAAGCTGGAGCCTGCACTGTTCGCCCGTCTGGGTGCCGGCGAGCAGGTCCAGTTCAGCACACCGCCCAGCGTTACCGGTCATGGCGAGTTCGTCAGCGTCGAACAGCACGCCATCGCTATTGCCTACGGCATTCCGTTCGAGCTGCTCACCGGCAACCTGAGCGAAGTCAACTATTCGTCGTTCCGGGCCGGCATGCTGCAGTTCCTCCGCGAGGTCGACAGCTATCGCTGGAACACCCTGATCCCGACGTTGTGCGATGGACTGGCCCGCTGGTTCAACGCTGCCATGGCGCTAAGCAATGACCCACTCACCGGAGTCACGTGGGAGTGGGCGCCGCCGCAACGCGAGCTGCTCGACCCGTCCCGCGAAGTCGGGCCGATGGTTCAGATGGTCCGGGCCGGCTTCAAGTCACAGAGCCAGATGATTCGCGAGACGGGCTACGAGGCCGACGACGTACTGGATGAACTCGAGCAAGACATCAAGAGCCTGCGTTCGCGCGGCCTGACGCTCATCACCGACCCCGGTTTGGTAAGCAACGCCGGCGTCACCCAGGCCCGCCAGGGCGAAACCGGCTTTCCCGATCCGGCCAACGACCCCGTCACCGAGTAACCCGGAGTTCCCATGCCACAGTTCAAGAAGAAGGCGCTGGCCAAGGCCACCGCCCAGGGCCTCGCTTTGTCCGCAACAAACCGAATCAACGCCCAGGGCGAGCTGCTGCTCTACGGCGTGATCGGTGACTGGTTCGATGGCCTCGACGCGGAAACCATCGTCCACGAGCTCGAATCGCTGAGCAACGGCACCGGGCCGTTGCCGGTACGGATCCACAGCGAAGGCGGCAACATCGTCGAGGGCCTGGCGATTTACAACCGGCTCAAATACAACGAGCGCCCGGTCGAGGTCACCATCGACGGCATCGCCCTCAGCATGGCCAGCGTTATCGCCATGGCGGGCGACACCGTACGGATCCCGCCCAACGCCTTCATCATGATCCACAAGCCCAACGGGCCCAGCTACGGCGAATCCGACGACCACCGGCGCACCGCAGACGTCTACGACCAGTTCGAAGACACCGTCGCCGACATCTACGCCGCCAAAACCGGCATCGATAAAGAAACCATCAAAGCCATGATGGCCGCCGAAACCTGGCTCAACGGCGAGCAAGCCGTAGAGATGGGTTTCGCCGACGAACTCGTGGCCCCCATCCAGGCCGTCGCCCAGGCGGACCTGAGCCAATTCGACAAGGCCCCGCAAGCGGCCGTGAACCTGTTCCACCGCCCGCCGCCGGCGGGCAACTCCACAGCGGCCACCGCCGCGAACAAACCCAAACCGAAAGGTGATGATATGAATCTTGACCAACGCGCCAAGGCGGTGGGCCTGTGCCGCCTCGATGGTGAAAAAGACGCCCAGCTCAAGGCCCGGGTCGTCGCTGCTGAAGCCAAAGCCAAGTCCGGCGAGGAAGGCGGCGACAACGCCGGCGGCGACGCCACCGGTGCCGAGAATCGCGGCGGGTCGCGCCGTGAGCCTGCCGCCGACGGCGAGGGAGAGGAAGAAGAAATCCCTGCCGCTGCGGCCAGCAAAGCGGAGAACGCCGGCTCCACCGCCACCGCCGCGATTGCCGCCGAGCGCACTCGCTGCAAGGACATTCGCAACCTCGGCAAAACCCACCGCCTGGACGACAGTCTGGTGGAGACCCTGATCGACAGCGGCGCCAGCGTGGCCGAGGCGCGCAACCAGGCGCTCGACGCGCTGGCCAAGCGCCAGATGAACAACCTGCCCGGTGGCCATGTGTCCGTCGCCCACGACGGCGAAGCGCTGCGCGCCGGCATGGTGGCCGCCCTGATGAACCGCGTTGACCCGCGCCAGCACAAACTGGCCGACGACGCCGTCAACTACCGCGGCATGAACCTGCTGGACATGGCCAAGGAAGTGCTCAACTACGGTGGGAAATCCACCCGGGGCATGACGCCCATGGCGATCGCCGCTGAAGCCATGCACTCCACCAGCGACTTCCCGGCCATCCTGGCCGACGTCGCCAACAAAACCCTGCGCCAGGGCTACGAGGCGGCGCCCCGTACCTTCCAGCCGTTCTGCCGCCAGACCACGGCCAGCGACTTCAAGTACATCAACCGGGCCCAGCTCGGCGAGGCGCCGGAGCTGGAAAAAGTCGATGAGAACGGCGAATTCCGCTACGGCACCATGGGCGAAGACAACCAGCGCTACCGCCTGGAAACCTACGGCAAGATCATCGCGCTGACCCGCCAGACCATCATCAACGATGACCTGGACGCGTTCAGCCGGATCCCGCAGGCGTTCGGTGCCAGCGCCGCCGAGCTGGAAAGCAACATCGTCTGGGGGCTGCTCACTGGCAACGTGAAAATGGCGGACAACAAGGCGCTGTTCCACGCCGACCACAACAACATCGCCGGCGCCGGCGCGATCTCCGTCGAGACGCTCACCGAGGCGCGCAAGCTCATGCGTCGTCAGAAGGGCATCAACTCCAAGCGCCCGCTCAACCTGGCCGGTGAGTACCTGATCGTTCCGGCAGCGCTGGAGACCGAAGGCCAGAGAATTCTGTCCGAGGTGCTCAGCGCCAAATCCGCCGACGTGAACCCGTTCGCCAACACTCTGCAGCTGATTGTCGAGCCGCGCCTGGATGACGTCAGCGAAACCACCTGGTACGTGGCGGCGGCGCCGTCCCGCATCGACACCATTGAGTACGCCTACCTCACCGGCGAGGAAGGCGTCTACATCGAGACCCAGCAGGGCTTCGAGGTGGACGGCATAAAGATCAAGGCGCGCCAGGATTTCGGCGCCGGTGCCATCGATCACCGCGGCTTTGTCAGAAACGTCGGGCAGTAACTACCGGCACCCCGTTTGGTGCGTCGCCCACGGAAGGGCGGCACCAACCCTGATTCCCTGAAAACGAGGTAACAATCATGGCTAAGAACTTCCGGGCCCAAGGCCAGAACCTGACGGTGCTGGCCACCGCCACCGTGGCCAGCGGCTCCTTCCAAGTCGTCGAAGGCGTGTTCGGTGTCGCGCTCACCGACGCCGTTGCCGGCGAGGAATACACGCTGCGCACGGGTGGCGTCTTCGACGACCTGCCCAAGGCATCGGCCGATGAACCGGCCCAGTACGCTCCCGCCTACTGGAACGGCACCGCGATGACCACCGCGGCAGACGATGGCGGCTCACCGGCCACCGAATACCTGAAGGTGGGCGTGTTCGCCCAGGCCGCTGCCGACGGCGACACCACCTGCGAGGTGCGGCTCAACGCCAGCTTCTAACGATGAGCCAATTCGATCACCTCCAGGCGCTCAACGACGACGCCAACTTCCGGCACTACGGCGACCCGGCCCACTTCGAGCCGGGCCCGCTGCTGTCGGATCGCGCGCCGGCGGACACCGAGTTCGCCATTCTCGACCACGAGGATGTCCGCGACGACCTGGGGGTAGTCGTTCAAACCGTCACCCGCATCGAATACCCAAAGTCGGCCTGGCCTCACCCGCGCCGGGCTGACCGCATCACCCTGAACAACCGCGTGTGGGTCATCGACCGCCTGCACCGCGACACCGGCACCGATCTGATCGTGGAGGTCACCGAATGGCACGGGGAATGAGCCGCGACATCCAGATCCAGCTGGACGCCCTGCAGCAGCTCGCTGGCTTCGCCCGCCAAGGCAGCCGCGAACTGCTCGAGCAAGGCGCGAAAGAAGGCCGGCGGGAAGCCATTCGCGTGATCGGCAAGAGCCTGGCGCTAACCGACAGCTACATCGGGCGCCACCTGCGCGTGACCCGGCCCGTACAGAAGGGGGCCGTCTGGGAAGCCAGCGTGCAGGCCACCCGGCGCGGCACGCTGCTCACCCGCTTCCCGCATCGGCAGCTGCGTAGGCCGAACCGGAGTAAGCCCGGTACCAAGCACGCCGGCATCACCGGCACCGTGGTGCCCGGGCGCAGCTACACGCAGCCGAAGTTTTTCTATATCCCGAAGCTGCGCGACAGCAACGCCACCGGCATCGCCGTGCGCACCGGTGACGCGCGTGATGACTACCTGATCATTCACGCCCCGAGTGTCAGCCAGGCCTTCCAGCAGCACCGCAGCGACCTGTCCGAAGGGCTAATGCGCACGCTCACCGCCCGCTACACCGAAAAGGTCCGCTCAATCTACAGCAACACCGCCGGCGACGACCCGGAAACTACGTTCCTGAGGTAACCCATGAGCGATCCGATCCTGACGGTGCAGATACTGGACACCTATAAAAGCCGGCTGGCGTCGATCACCAAAGCGAATGGGTACCACTCGGACGCCGGTGCCGAACTGTACGAGGGCTGGCTCGCGGATGCCATTGCAGACGACGCCCGCAGCAATTACCCATTCATCGCCCTCCAGCCCGGGATCGATCGCCGCCTGAGCAAATCCTCCGGCGGCCGGCTGAGGCGGCAATTGGAGCTGCACGTCGTCGTGGTCGACCGGGTCGATGACGGCATTACCACCGAGCTCCTGCGGCACACCAACGACGTGATCCGCGCGGTGGCTGACCGCAACAATCTGAGCTACGTCGACGGGTTCGCGCTTGATTCTGAAGTCGGCGACATCGAATACAACATTCCCGAAGGCGGTGGGGGCGTGGCCTGGGCTGGTATTCCCATCACCGCCGATTACCAACTGATTTTAACGCCCTAAACCAACAGGCGCCCCGCGCCAAAGGAGAACATCATGTATCAAGACACCGGGCTAATCTTTGCCGGCGAGGTGTTCATGGCCGAGAGCACCAACGGGGTGCCGGGCTCAATGAACGGCCCTATCAACATCCCCTCCCTGCAGATCACGCCGCCCACCAGCGAAGCGCGCAACAGAATCAGCAAGCAACCCGAAAGCTACGGGCAGGCGCTGGATACCCTGAACCTGCCGGCTGATCCGTCCGCGCTGGCCATTACATTCGATTCCCTCCCGGCTGAAATGTTTGCCGAGTGCCTCGGCGGCACACTGGAGAAGCACGAAGTTGAGGGAGGCTCGGTCACAGCAGAAACAGTAACGCTGGTGCTCGGCAAGTGGGTGAAACTGGCACACCCCAACGTCGACATGTCCGAAGCCAATAAGCCGGTGGTGACCGACACCGACACCACCACCGAGCTCGTCGCTGGCACCGACTATGAAATCCATGAGCGCGGCGGTTTCATTAAGGCCCTCCGGGAATCAGCGGCGGTGGAAGTGTCTGTGCAATACCAGTACCTCGCCGAATCCGGGTCGCACATCTACGGCGGCACTGAGATCGACAAGCCTCGTTATATCGAGTTGCTCGGTCAGAACCTTGCCACGAAGAAGTGGGGGCGTCTGTATATCTGGGAAAGCCGGCTGAACGCCAATCAGGCCACGGACATGATGCAGGACACGTTCATTACCGGCCAACTGGGCGGTCAGCTCCGCACGCCCCCTGGCAAGAAAGCCCCCTACGAGTTCATCGAACTCAATTAACCGTAACCCACACCATCACCCGCCCCGCCCAGCGCGGGGCTGCACCTGATTCTCGGAGTCTCTCCCCATGGCCTTGCGTGACGGCGTTGTTAACCTAGTCCTGCGTCTGCGCGACCTCATGTCAAAGAACGCCGACACCGCCAGTGAAAGCCTCACTGCGCTGCGGGACGAAGGGGAGAAACTCGACAAGAAGCTCAACGAACTGGGCCGCCAGGAAGCGGCTATCAAGGGCTTCGACGACACCAAGCGCGCCGCCGACGACGCGACAAAGGAACTTGGCAGAACCGTCACCGAGTACGAGCGGTTGCGCACGGAAGGCCGGCAGGCCGGCCAGACCCAGGCCGAATACGCCCTTGCGGTAAAGCAGGCGCGCACCGCCCAAAGCATCGCCAACACCGAGTACCGCAAGGCCCAACGCGAACTCGGGCGGCACGTGCAAACGCTCAACCGCGCGGGCATCGAAACCGACGACCTGACCCGCGCTGAAACGCGCGTCCAGCGTGAGCTGACCGAAACCCGCGAAGCGTTTGACCGGGTGAACAAAGAGGCGGCGACCCATGCGGCGCAGCTTGACGCGGCCAGCCAAAGCGGCGCGGGTTTCTCCGGTGTGCTCACAGGGTTGCGCGCCCGGTTGCTTGGCCTTGTGGCCGGCATCAGCGTCATCGAAGGCCTGCGTCGCGGCTTCACCGCCTTGGTCGGAGCGGCCGGCGGCCTGGAAGACCTCCGCCTGCGGCTGGACGGCGTGTTCGGGTCGGTGGAAGAGGGCGGGCGCGCCCTGGGCATCATCGACCAGATCGCCGAGCGCAACGCCCAAAGCCTGGACGCCACCGCTGAAGCGGCGCTCCGGCTCAAGTCGTTTGGTATTGACCCGCTCTCGGGCGCCCTGCAAAGCCTGATCGACGTCAACGCACGCTATGGCCAGGGCGCCCAGACTCTGGACACCCTGACCACCCAGCTGGGTCAGGGCTGGGCCAGCCAGCGGCTCCAGCTCGAAGAGCTGAACAGCATCACCGACGCCGGCATTCCCATCCTCAGCGCCTTGGAGAAAGTCACCGGCCGCGCCGGCGGCACCATCCGCGAGATGGCCACCGCCGGCGAGCTGGGCCGCGACGTCATGCGCGAGCTCATTGCCGAGTTCGGCAACATGGCCGAAGGCGCCGGCGCTGCCCGGATCAACACGCTGAACGGGCTGCTCAACGCCCTGCGTAAAGAGTTTCGGGATCTGCTGCGCACTGCGGCGGAGAGCGGCGCCCTGGACGTCTTCCGCAGCAAACTCCGCGAGCTGCTGGACACCCTGCGCCAAGCCGAGGAAGACGGCAGCAGCCGGCGCTGGGCCCAGAACCTGGTCCGCTCGCTGGAGGTCGCGGCGGACGTCACCAGTCGTGTGGTGGCCGCCGCGCGCGTGGGTATCAACGCGGTCACGGCTGTGTGGAGGACGGGCGCTGCCGCCATCACCGGCTCCGCCAGTCTGGTCAGCAAAGCGCTCGCCGAGCTGACCGATCTGGTAGGCGCTGAGGGCCTCAGTGGCCGGCTTGATGAACTCAGCGAAAAGGCCGGCGCCATCTCCGGCAGCATGCTGGACGGCGTCAAGCAGGACGGGCGCGATATCGTCAGCGCCTTTGAGGACATCTTCACCAGCGGCGCGGAGGCCGCCGAAGAGGGCGCCCAGCGCCAGGTGAACGCGCAGCAGGAAGCGTCGGACAAGATACTCACCCAGGCCGAGGCGCTGGCCAATCAAGAGCAGGTTATTGCCCAGGAAACCCGCACCGAGAAGCGGGTCCAGCGCTTGCAGGAAGCGCGCGACGCGGCGGAGACCGCCGAAGAGATCGAGCGGATTGATCGGCGGCTGCACCTCGCCCAGATCGTGTTTTCCCGCAACCGCGCCAAGCGCATCATCGCGGACCGGGAGCTGGAAGCGGCGGCAGCGCGTGAAGCCGCCGAAGAGCAGCAGCGGGCCAACAACGCTCTGCGTGGCTCCCTGGACGATCTCGGCCTGGAATACGACAAGCTCGCCGGCGTCGTCGAACGGAAGGCCATCAACAGCTTTGGTCAGGTGGTCGAGCAGGTCCAGAAGAGCGGCGAGGAAGCGAAGGTCCAGTCCCGCATCATCACCGAGTCGTATCTGGCGGCGTTTGAAGAAATCGAATCCCGCGCCGGCCGCCTGCAGGTGCAAGAGCAGCTCAACCGCGCCCTCTCCGAAGGCCTGATCACCCAGAAGGATTACAACGCCGCGCTCGAGGAAACCGGCGTCCAGGCCTCCGAAACCCTGGAACGCCTCCAGCGCGCCATCCAGATCTACAAGGAAACCACCGAGCTCGCCACCGGTGCCGAGAAAGACAAAGCGGCGGCCGCCAAGGAAACCAACCAGGCCCTGGACGAACAGGCTGCCGCGGCGGAAGAGGCCGGCGCCTCCATGGAGGAAAGCGGGCGGCGCGCGGTGGTGGCCGGCGCCGGCATCACCGAGGCCGCCGAGAACATCCGGCGGGCGTTCTTCAACGTCAGCGACGAAGCCGGCCAGCTCTACGACACCCTGCTGAAGGAACAAACCCGGGGCCTGCTCTCCACCCGCAGCTACCTGAACGCCGTGGGCGACGTGGCCACCGAGGTCAACGAACGGGTGGGCCGGGCCCAGCAGCTCTACCAGCGCGCCATGGCCGCGCAAAACGAAGACACCGGGCAGTTCATTCGCCTCGCGGAAAGCGCCATCGCCAGCGGCCGCACCCTCGGCGAGCAGAAGCTCAGCGGCCTGCGCAGCGCCCTGGCCAGCGCCAAGGCGCAGATGGACGGCCTCGCCGACAGCGCCCGCGACACCGTCCAGGGCCTGCGCGACGAACTGCTGCAGCTCACCGGCACCCAGGAAGAAATCCAGCGGCGCCAATTCGAGCGCCGCGAGCAGGATCTGCGCGACCAGTTGCGCCAGGCCAGCGAGCAGGGCGCCGGGGACGCCGTGGCGCAGTACCGCGATGCCCTGCAGCTGAACCGTGAGGTCTATCAAGCCCGCCGCGACCAGCAGCGCAACGAGCAACTCCAGCAGCAGCAAGAGCAGGCCCAGCGCCAGCCCGTGCGGAAAACCGAGGTCACCCTGAAAAACGACCGGGGCGACCGCGTCACCGTCACCGCCGCAGAGGGTGAAGACGCCGCCTTTCTGAAGCTGCTGTCCGAAGCCGGCCTGCGGAGCACCCAATCATGACCCTCGACGACATCACCATCGAAAACATGGTCTGGGTCAATGAGTTCGGCGAGGCCCAGGTCGCGCAGGAACTGGTCCGGGGCGTCACCGGCAACCCGATTCTCTATGAACAGGCCCAGCCGCTCGGCACCCCCATGCGCCTCACCGGCGCCTGGGTGGACCGCCAGACCGGCCAGGCCCTGCGCGCCAAGGCGGCGCAGCCCGGCGTCGCCTGGCCCGTCACCCTCGACGACGGGCGCACCTACAGCGTGGCGTTCGACTGCCGCAACGGCGTCGCCGTGGAGCTGATTCCCGTGGGCGAGCGCACCGAATACGCCGCCACCCACCCCTACGAACTGGCCCTCAACCTGATTATTCTCGAGGACAACAACGCATGAGTCTCAGCGCCAGCGACGTCAAGCTGTTCCAGAGCGAACGGCTCACCGACACCGAAGACGGCGGCGGCCGCGCCACCGGCAACGAAGTGCAGCCCGGCCAGGTAAACAACGTCTTCGAGGACATCAGCCGTCTCGACCGCGCCACCGGCAACACCAGCCTGCGCAAGGTGTTTACAGGCCTGGGCACCAATGACAACGCTCCCTATCTGGGAGCCCACGTTGTACTCACCAAGGCGCCGCAAGACCCCAACGTGTCCGTCACCCTGTTCGACACCGACAGCGAAACCGACGAACGCCGCGATGCCCGCGACTTCCTGGAAAGCTACCTGGTGCCCGCCGGCACCGCCACCTGGCAACTGCTGGGCAACCAGCTCGCCGGCTCGCGCTCGCTGGTCGGCTTCCAGCCGCTGGTGATCAGCGACACCCCGCGCGTTGGCGAGACTTTCGTGCTGCGCGACCCGCAAACCGGCAACGAGCAGTACGTCCGCCTGAATGAAGTCACGGTCACCGAGTCCGTCTTCATCTACCAGAGCGGCAACGCCTACGAGACCTTCAAGGGCTGGCGCCTGGAAATGGGCCTGGACACCCCGTTGCTGTTCGATTTCCCCAGCGGTGAAGCGCGGCCCGGGGGCGTGGTCGTCACCAGCAACACCCTGCTTACCGGCGGCGGCAGCCGGCAGATCAGCGAGGTGTTCGCCACCGACGTGGCGGACGTGGCCCAGTATTACGGCGTCGCCCGGCTCGCCAGCGCGCCGGCCATCGGCGACCGGGAAATCACCGTGGACACGGTCTTCTCCCAGCTGGTGCCGGTGGCCACCAACGAGATCCCTCTGGTGGACCGGCTCGCCGGCGGCAACAACACCACCGTGATCCGTGCGGGGCAGGGCACCGTCACCGAGAACGCAAGCGGCCTGGACGACCAGGCCAGCCTGTTCACCCGCCGCGCCATCGTGCCCGGCACCCTGGTGCTCAACATCGCCGGCAGCACCTACCGCGACGACAACGCCGGCGGGCTGACGCTGGTCTCCGGCGCCGGCGGCCAGCAGGACAGCATCGTCGATTACCTGAGCGGTCGCATCACGCTGGCCAACAGCCTCACCGGCAGCGCCTCCTGGACCTACGAGCCGGGCGCCCCCGTGCAGATGGCCTGCGACACCGGTTCCCTGATGATCGACGCCACCAACCGGGGCCTGAACTACACGCTCAATCTGGCGGCGCTGCCGCCGCGCCCGGGCACCTTCGTGCTCGCCTACCGCGCCCTGGGCCGCTGGAACGAGCTGCGCGATCGCGGCGACGGTGTGCTCACCGGCATCGGCACCGGTACCCTCAATTTCCAGACCGGTACCGTGCTGGTCACCCTGAGCCGCCAGCCGGACGTGGACACCCCGCTGGTCTACCGCTACGCCAGCCAGGCCGGCAGTGAATTCGCCGTGCGCGCCGGCACCGCCCAGTTCGCCGACCCGGACCCGGAGCTCACCCTCAGCCTGGGCGCCGCGGTGGCGCCGGAAACCCTCACCGTGTCCAACGGCGGCGGCACCATCAACGTCACCGACGACGGGGTAGGCAACCTCACCGGTACCGGCGCCACCGGCACCGTGAATTACGCCACCGGCGAGATCCGGCTCAAGCCCGGCGGCGGCGTCACCGTGGGCACCCTCACCGCCGCCGGCGACACCGGCGACGGCGTCACCGCCCAGGTCACCCCGCAGATCAGCGGTGGCGCCGGCACCTTCACCATCCCCGACGCGCCGCTGGAGGCGGGCACCGTGCGGCTCACCTGGTACGTGGCGCGGCGCTGGCACAGCGGCTGGAACGACGGCGAGCGCGAGCGTCTGATCAAGCGCACCCTGCAGGACGACGGCGCCGGCGGGTTTGTCAGCGCCGCCGGGACCATCGATTACACCAGTGGCGACGTCAGCATCCCGGACCTGGAAGCCAGCTACGAGATCGACGTGCGCTACCTCGCCATCGGCGGCGAGCAGTCCCGCACCGAACTGCGGCGCGAAGAGCTGCGTGGCGACGTCACCGTGGCGGCGCTGAACGACATCAGCGGCTTTCAAAGCACCAGCCAGGAACTGGCCGTGGACGACGCCGAGCTGCAGCTGGCCAACGTCGGCGCCGCTGAAATGGTGTTCCCCGGCTCCGTGCTCCTGGAAGCCGGTGGCCAGACCTTCATCGACCGCGATGGCACCCTGTTCAACAACCTGGACCCGGCCACCGGCGCCGGCGTTGCGGTCGGCAGCATTGACTATGCCAATGCCTCGGCGGTGTTCGACGACCCGCCCGGCGGCACCGTCACCGTGCGCGCCTGCTTGGTGGGCGACCGGCCCCAAGGCACGGAGAAAGTGCAATTCCGCACCGAAATCGCGCCCATCCGCGCCGGCTCGCTGCAGCTCACCCTGAACAACCTCAGCAACGGCGAGCTGGTCACCGCCGAAGCGGACGCAAACGGCGTGATCACCGGCGAGGACGGCAGCGGCAACCAGCTCACCGGCGAGGTGGACAGCCAGAGCGGCTTCGTCACCCTCGACGCCGAGTTCGCCAGCCTGTTGGGCGACATCCGCTACAACGCCGTGGGCCTGCGCACCCTGCCGCTGGACCCTGAAATCGTCGGCCTCGACCCGGTGCGCCTGCCGCAGGACGGGCGCGTGCCCATCTTCCGGCCCGGCGACGTGGCGGTGCTGAACCACACCGCCGAGACCAGCCTCACCACGCCCACCGCCGGCGAGACCATCGCGCTCGACCGCGACCACCAGGCCGAGATCATCGTCTACGGCGCCGACGGCGACACCGAGCTGGACCCGGCCCAGTACACCACCGACCTCGACGCCGGCACGCTCACCTTCGCCGACCCGCTCACCCTGCAGGACGCCGACGCCAACCTGATCAGTGGGCCCTGGCTGGCGCGCGATCGCATCGAGCACATGAGCCTGGTCACCGACGTGCAGCTCTCCGGCCTGGTCGAGCTACAGGCGCCCACGCCCCACGAGTTCCCGATCACCGAGACCGTGGTCTCCAGCGCGGTGCTCTACGGCACCCTGCAGGCGCGGGCGGTGAACCTGTTCACCCAGCGCACCTGGCAGAGCAACAACCCCAACTGGGGCAGCGAGCCGGACGAATCCGGCGAAACCGACGCCGAGTACAACGACATCGCCTACCCGGTGCAAACCGCCAACTACGGCACCGTCACCGAAAAGTGGGCGCTGGTGTTCACCGGCGCCAGCACGTTCAGCGTCGTGGGCGAAAGCCTCGGTGTAATCGGGCAGGGCTCCACCAGTGGTGATACCGCGCCCATCAACCCCATGACCGACACGCCCTATTTCGTGCTCGATGGCGAGGGCTGGGGCAGCGGCTGGGCCACCGGCAACGCCGTGCGGTTCGACACCCAGGGCGCTCTGGCGCCGCTGTGGATCGCGCGCACCGTGAAGCCCGGGCAGGGCACGGTGGAGAACGACAGCTTTGAACTTCAGATCAGAGGGGATGCGGACTGATGGGAACAGTGCCGACTGTTTATCGTTGGGACGACGCTGATGCGCCGCTTTATCCTACCGGCAACACCGACTACGTCGCTACCGACTTTATTGGGAGAATCTTGAAGGCTTGCCTAGTAGATGGCTACGGCATAAAAAGTGCGGCCGGTTGGACTTTGCACGACGCGACGTGGCCGAGTTCAGGTAGTCCGGGACGGCTGATACTTGAACCGGCATCGGGCACGGGCGTGGCGGAGGTTTGGTTGCATAACAGCGACTCCACCGTAACCGTTAGCCAGGTGGCGGCGGGGTGGGATGGTGGTGCTCTGGTTGGGGCGGTTCCTCGCGTATACACATTGTCCGGTAGTGCCTATGAGACGATCTCAGATCCTCGAACGGACCGATGGTGTGTGGTTGCGAATGAGAACGCTATGGTCCTATTGACGTGGCGTGACCCGGCGGCGCTGTCAGGTGAGAGTTTGAGCGCATATAACGGCGTCGTAATGATTATGGGGGAAATGGTTGCTGTTTCTCCCCATATAGCCGCCGGGGCGTCGCCGAATTTCGCGGCTTATACCCACGCTTATAGGCGTGGCAGCGGCACTATCGCGGATGGTGCCGTTTTTGGGGCGGATGACACTGTCGGTCAGCTCCAGAATGGTGTTTTCTCGCTGGCAAAAGCAGATGGTGGGCTGTATTCAGGTTCGGGGAGCGTCGATTTCTCAGCGTGGGTGCCGGGGGTTACGGGTATTTCGCATATTGTGTTTTGGCCGGCGTCGCCATTCATTCCTGTTGTACCAGCCTTTCTGCGAGAAACACTCAGTGGGCAGCCGTCGGTAGTTTCGCGTTGGCCAGGGCTTTGGCTGACCCCGTCAACGCCCTCTATTGAGCAGTTGCTTCATGACCGGGATACTGCTGGTCGGTGGACGGGTGACCTAGTTAGCCTTGATGGAACCGATGTTGTCTACATCGCGTCGCAAAAATCCTTTGGCTACGTTTCTCTGGCTGCGGGTGATTGGCCATGATGACTCCAGTACCCCTTCTGTCATTCGGTTCGCGTAGTTGTGTGGTGCTGAGCATTACCGTTCGTGCTAGTGGGGTCGTTGTGCCTGAAGGTGCCGTGATTGTAGCTTTTCACGCGCCAGATTTTGGATCGATTATCGGTTTCGGATATGTGAGGGAGAGCAGTAAGCTGATATCGTTTCCATTCAATAGGGCCATCCGGTTGGCGCTGCTGGCTAACAACGCCAGTGGTACGGGCGTAGCATCACAAAGCAACTTTGCCGAGGATTCTGATGTCACTATCGACCTGGATGGTGGTGGGGGTTCCGAAATCATAGGCGACCCGGCCCAGTTTAGCGGCAACGTTTCTTTGAAGGATAAAACGGGTCAAGTGAGCCCTGCGGCCCGCGACATCATTGCTCTGCAGGTGAGCGCTACAGATACCAGGGTCGTCGGGTCGTCGCGCAGCGATCCTTCTGATGGCTCATATTTAGTCAACGGTTTGGTAGGTCAAGACGCGAAAGTCTATCTCATGGCTTTGGATGAGTTGGGCGTGGTGTTCGATCCGGCAGGAGAGGTCGGCGTCGACGACTTGATCCACCCCACGACCTCCAACGGCTACGTCTACCGCGTCGTCACCGCCGGCGAGCTACCCGCCACCGAGCCCGACTGGTGGACCACCGGCCAGCAGCAGGTGGGGACCGCCACGCTGGAAGCCCGGGAGTACCTCCGCCCGCTGGCCCATGGGCCGGTGGACGTCACCTTCTTATAAGCTGCGACCATGCCTTACATCCCGTCCACGGCCTTTGAACTGGGCGGCGGCGCCTATGTGCCGTCGTCGGCGTTCCTGTTTCGCTACGCCCCGGCCGTGCCGTACCAGCCGGTGCCGGCGCTGCAGGTGCGCCGCGCGATCGCGGCGGCGCCCGGGCGGGCGGTGGACGCCGCGGCGGCACCGGCGTGGGGCTGGCTGCCGGCGCGGGATCCGGCGCCGTCGCGCTTCGGCGCGGCCCGGGCGCGGCCGGTGGACGCGGTGAGCTGGCACCGGTGGGGCTGGCCGGTGGCCACTGATCGGGCGGTGGGTTTGGCGCACGCCTGGGGCGTGGCGCTGGACCCGCGCGCGGTGCTGCCCTGGGGGCGCCCGGTGCCCACCGATCGCCGGGCCGGCCGCTTCGGCGCCATCGCGGCGGCGCTGTGGCTGGATGCCGCCTGGCTGAGCCCCTGGAATCGCCTGCTGAAAGTGGACCGCGCCGCGGTGGACGAATGGCAGAGCACCGCCCGCCAGCGGCGTGAGGCGGCCAGCGTCGCTTACCAATACGGCCCTACGGCTTTCCGTTTTGACGCCGGCGAGGCCTACCGCCCCAGCACCAGTTTCCAATTCTCCCGCGTGCCGCCGGCGCGGCCGCCCATCCCCCGCGATCGCGCCAGCGCGCACCCCTGGGGCTGGGGCACCACCCTGCGGGCCGAGAACGTCATCCCCTGGGGCGAAGGGCGCCGGCTGCGGCCGGTGGACGTGGGCGTCGAATACCCGGACTACGACGGCCCCATCAAAGCGCCGCCCCCCGAACCGGACATCAGAGAGAGCTACCAGATCGTGAACCTGATCAACGTGGTCGCGCTGCCCAGCGAAACTCCCATCGACGTAGCCAACATCCAGCTCGGCCTGGACCTCGATGCGTTCGCCTGGTCCCTCACCTGCGACGTGCTCACCGCCGAGGCCATGGCCCTGCTGAAACCCGACCCGGACCCGGCGGAGCTGCGCATCACCATCAACGGCCACGCCTGGGTGTTCATGGTCGAGAAGTGGTCCCGCGTCCGTGCGGTCGGCCACCGCTACCGCATCAACGCCAGCAGCCGCACCCGCTACCTGGCCGCGCCCTACGCCCCGCGGCGCAGCCACTTCGACGAAGGCCCGGTGAACGCGAAGCAGGCCGCCGAGGCGGAACTGCAGAACACCGGCTTCACCATCGTCTGGCACCCCAACTTCACCGACTGGTCTATCCCTGGCGGCGTGTGGAGCTACACCGAGAAAACGCCTATCGAAGCCATCAGCGCCATCTGTGAAGCCGCTGGCGCCGTGATCGTGCCCGACCCGGCAACCGACACCCTCCACATCCAGCCGCGCTACTACGACGCGCCCTGGGAGTGGGCCAGCACCATCGTCGACGCCGTAGTCCACGACGCCATGATCGAGGACCAGGACGGCGAGCACGTTCCCGGCACCCCGATCAACGGGATCTGGGTCAGCGGCATCAACGCCGGCGTGCAGGTGGAAGTGGTGCGCGCCGGCACCGCCGGCGACGAACTCGGCCAGGACATCCTCCACGACCTGATCACCGACCAGGCCGTCGGCGCCGCCCGGGGCAAGCAGGAGATCGCCGCCAGCGGCCCCCACACCCTGGAAAACCTCACCGTCCAGATCACCGACGAACAGGCCAGCCCCGGCCTCGTGCTGCCCGGCTACATCATCGAAGTGCAGGGCCAGGAAACCTGGCGCGGCCTGGTGCTCAGCAACAGCATCAGCGCCCCCGGCAACGGCGCCCCGCGCATCAACCAGCGCCTCGGCGTCGAACGCCGCAGCGACATGGAGATCCACTGATGGCCACCGTCAACCCCTGGCGCCGCTTCCAGCAGCTCACCAACTACCAGTCCCGCGTCGTCGCCACCGTCTACGACATCGGCCCCAACGGCACCAGCGTCGTCACCCTGCGCGACGGCACCCGCACCCGCGTGCGCGGCGACAGCGTCGCCATCGGCAACAAGGCGTTCATCGTGAATGGACAGATACAGGGTGAGGCGCCGGACCTGCCGGCGTATACGGTGCAGGTTTAGGTTGGGCGCCACCAGTAGGCGGGGCTTTCCCCCTCTGAGTAAGGACGCTAGAGTTGCTTGAGAAACAATAACTCTAAGTGGATCTTAATGATTAAGGGGTATTTTGGCTTTCTTCAGCGGGCTCCCACCTGGAATGGTGTTTATATTGCCGCGTTGTTGTTTGCCTGTATCGGATTGATTGTGGGGGCGTTTCTGGTCTGGCAGATCGACCCAGGAGGAAGCCTAGGGCCAGCTGTTGCTACCTTGGCGGCGGCCTTTCTGGGTCCTTACTTCGCATTTGGTCTGGAATCGCAGCGGAGGCAGGCTGAAAGGCGTGCTGAAGCTGACCGGGAGAGAGCCGAAAGAGCCCGCGAGCTTATAAAAGCTGCTTATTTATTCTCCCGATACCTGAACTCGCTACTTCCGCTGGTGCGAGACATTGAAAAGCTCGGTGCGTTTAAGACTGTATGCTTTCAGCTGAAGGCTTCGTTGCCCGTAGATCTTCGGGGGACTTCACCAGATTGGGAGTCACTCTCATTCATCGGGCTTGAAAATGGTGAATTCCTGACCAGTTTGTATCTTATTGAAGAGGGCTACACGCAGGCGATCGTCAGTGTTCATCAAAGGGCTGAAGTATACGTTAACGATTTTCAGGCGGCGTTCCATCAGCTGCGCCCAGAGAGTAGGGCGGTCTGCACTCCGTATACAGCTACTTTCTTTTTTAGCTCCTGGGTTTTGGACCGCCTTTATATGTCAACCGGCGTAATGCAATTCCACGTCTATTCCACGGTGCTCGATATTATGGAGGCGATTGAAAGCTTGGCTGAGCACGGCAGACGCTTTTATCCGGGTGAACCGGTAGCCAGCTTCAAGCTTCCCGATGATCCGGAGTTTGACAGGGAAAAGATGAAGGCCAGAGTTGAGGATCTGGGAAAACATTTTAATTTCTGAATGACCCTTAGAACGGCTGCTGGATGGCGATACGGTGGGAGCCGGGCGCTTCCAGTGCGTTAACGCGCGTACCGTATCACCACGATCACCCTTTCCAATCCCGATGGTGTGTCGATGATGACCGTCCAGGTCTTGTTCGCGTCCATACGCTGTTTCCTCCCTGCCGGCGGCCGTGACTGTAGGCCGGTTGCAGCAGGGTGGAGCAGGGCGCAGTCGGTTGTCTGTAGGAGATCATTAGTGGAACGTGTAATCCTGAGACTACATTGGCAAAAACACCTTGCCGCGCTCTAACCTAGTCACAAGGGGGCTAAGCAACAGTCGGACCTAAACGGCCCAGGCCCAATGAGTCAGGTGCGTAAGTAAGTGGTGATTAAGCTGGTTACAGCGGACACGGCAACGGTAAGAAACAAACCCAGAATTCCATTGTGGTGTTCCTCGTAAAATAGGCCCGCTCGGCCCCAAAAGGTGTTACATCGGCGGGCCATAGCGATCCCAGCTCCGGTGAGTTGAAGCTCGAAATACCTCAGGTTAGCTGTCTTGTTCTCTAGAAGTCCTCGTTCGATCAACAATTGCACGGATTGAGCGGTCATCCGGTTGACTGCTCTGTCTGCAACACGTTTTCCGTCCGTCCGGGTCATTGAGGGCTCGGTTGCATTATTTGCGCGATCAGCGGGCCACCGTTGGACGGACCGCCAGAACCAGCAGTCATGTAAAAACCTTAGCTGGGTGTAAGAAAAGCGGTGCTTGATTCCAGGCGCCCCCCAAACCAAATCGAAGCAGTACAAGCCCTGAAGCAGGTTTTTTTCAAAACGGCTCAAGTACTCCATTTTCTTCCCCCGTAGAAGAGACGGGCGACCACCAGGTGTTGCAGCACCTGATGATCCCCGACAAGCGAGCAGTCCCTCGCTTGCCAAGCAAGGCCCGCCGCTGCGTGCACACAGCGCGGTCGAGGCTATCACTTCCGGCAAGTAAGAGGAATGTCCTATGGCCAAGCCCCTGGTCCCCTGGATGGGCGGCAAAACGAAACTCGCCGCGTCGATCCTGCCCCTGTTTCCCTCACACAAATGCTATGTCGAGCCATTTGCGGGCGCCGGCGGCATTTTCTTCAGCAAGGCCCCGTCACAGGTGGAAGTGCTCAACGATATCAACGGGGATATTGTGAACTTGTACCGTATCGTGAAGCACCACCTGGAAGAGCTGTACCGGCAGTTCAAGTGGATTCTGGTCAGCCGTGAACAGTGGGGCCTGCTACAGGCCACCCCGGCGGAGACGCTCACCGATGTCCAGCGTGCGGCCCGGTTCCTCTACCTGCAGAAGCTGGCTTTCGGCGGCAAGGTGTCCGGGCAGAGCTTCGGTACCGCGGCCACCACGCGCCCGAAGTTCAACCTGCTCACCCTTGAGCAGGACCTGGTAGAAGCCCACCTCCGGCTCACGCAGGTCACAATCGAGCAGGGGCCCTGGGCCACCATGTTTGATCGCTACGACCGGCACGACAGCCTGTTTTACTGCGATCCGCCGTACTGGGACACCGAAGGCTACGGCGTGGCGTTCCCGCTCGAGGAATACGAAGCCCTGGCCGCGCACGCGCTTGCGGCGAAGGGAGCGGTGGTGATCAGCCTTAACGACCATCCAGAGATGCGCGACGTCTTCCAGGGCCTGACCATCCACGCTCGGGAGTACACCTATACCGTTGGCGGCGGCGGGCGACCAGCGCAATGCAGCGAGCTGATCATCCTTAACGACAAGGCGCAGAGTGCTCAGGGCGGTCTGTTTTAAGTGGCTTGATCGATCGCGATTAGCCGGTAGCCGGCCGCCTCAAGGGCTTTCACGCTTGCGTCGTTCTCGTAGCGACGACCGTCGGGTGCGGGTGACATGCCTAATTCCAGGCGCACCAATCCCGCGGCGATGTCCTCTGTGGGCCGGCGCGGGTATCTCACCACCACCACCTTTTCCAATCCCGAGGGCGTGTCGATAATGACCGTCCAGGTCTTATTTGCGTCCATGCGCTGTTTCCTCCCTGCCGGCCGCCGTGAGTGTGGGCCGGTTGCAGCAGGGTGGGGCAGGGCGCAGTCGTCTGTCTGTAGGACATCATTGGTGGAACGCGTAATCCTGAGATTACAGGCGCTCCACCACCGTGCTGCCATCCGGTAGCGGGCCGATCAACTGCAAGGCCTCGGTCGGGCTTCCGTCCAGCCACAGGCGAGCGTATTTGGGGTCGATCATAGCGGGCATCCGGTCGTGGATGGGCTTGCTCTCGAAGTTAGGCGTGGTCGTGAGCGACACCATGGCGGCGGGTGTGTCCTCACCGGCCGGGTACCAGATGCCGGCCATCAGAAGCGGCGCGCCTCCGGGAAGCTGGAAGCGGAACTTTTGCTTTCGAGACCCGCCTTCGTCCCGCCATTCATACCAGCAGTCCAGAGGGATCAGGCAGCGATGCTCCCGGAACGCCGCCGCGAACGTGCGCTTCTCGGCGACGGTCTCACCCTGGGCGTTAATCAATATCTTCTTCGCCCAAGCGGGCTGAATACCCCACCTCACGCGCAGCGTCTCCATCCCGGCCGTAATGACCGGCACCTGGTTCGTCGGCCGCACATCATCGTTCTGCTGAATCTCGAAGCCCCTGGCGCCAAGGTCGCGGGCAAACTGGGTGATGCGCTCGCTATCCAAAGCGCCGTATCGTCCGCACATGGTCGCCCCTCACACCTCTTTCGGCCTTCCATCGTACAACACCACAAACGCCCTCTGCTCGATCAGCGTCCCGACGATGAAGCCGGACATGATGTGGCGATGATCGCCGGCGTGGTCGTCGCTGTAGTTCCATGTAGTGCACGCGAGGGCGCACGGCGAGGCCCACTTCGGGATCCACGACTTGTGCAGGAAGCCACCGAAGGGCACATACCGGACGCCACCACCGCGCAGGCGCACGCCGATCTGCGAGCGGCTCCACGGATAGATCGTGGTGAGCCCGCTCCACTGCTGATTGATAGTGAGGGATATACTACTGGCCATGCGGACAGTATACGGGGACGTCGGCTAACACAAAAGCCAAATGCGATTACGCCGGATTTACGCCCGATGTTCCGTAAGTGTTTGAATATAAAGGTGTGAATGGTGCCGGAAAGAGGAATCGAACCTCCGACCTACTGATTACGAATCAGTTGCTCTACCGACTGAGCTATTCCGGCACGGCCCGCCCGGGGGCGAGCG
>Ga0098065_1000164_pt1 | contig 35552 bp, 32 predicted proteins | sample 25_taG_FD_75062 | JGI IMG/M metagenome (GOLD analysis project Ga0098065, IMG submission 75062) | Marine viral communities from Cariaco Basin, Caribbean Sea - 25_WHOI_OMZ | ecosystem: Environmental > Aquatic > Marine > Oceanic | place: Caribbean Sea: Cariaco Basin | collected 2014-11-08 | reverse complement strand
TCAATACCGGTAGCAACATTAAGCGTATTGGTAAGGATAATGGGAGTTTCGATGTTTCCAAGCTCGTTTATTTGTGTGGTTCCTGCTAATTTCCCAAAACCATTACCCACAAAAACTGCAGCCGGTACTTTATCCTGAAAAATATTTCCTCCGTGCGGTAAAATTGCAGTGACACCTGTTCTTATAGCGTCTCCTTTAATTAATGTGGTATGACCAACTTTAACTCCACTTACATCTACGATGCTATTGGTTTTTCCAACGGGCATTACGCCGGTTATAATGCCTAGGTCTCTGGCAGTTTCCTGAGCATTAAGTGATAAACTTGTAATGAAAAGAAGCAGAATCAAAAAATGTGATTTCATGGTTTGTGACAGATTTTTTTAAAGATACGCTATTCTTAAAAATAACCTCTTTGTCTATAAAATAATCAAAAATTAAGATCGTTCTAAAAGCCTAAAACCAAAAAACTCAAAGCTATGTTAGATCGATTGTTCCTACGAAAACTAACACATAAAGGTAAAATTGCTTACTGGATTATTCAATTAGTGCTTGATGCCCTTTTTATAGGTTATCTCTTTATCTTTATGGACTACGATATGGATCATTTTGCTGGTGATGGTGCTGGAATAGTCATTGCCGGTGTTCTTGTTTCAATGCTTATTTCAGGAGTTATTTGCCTGGGACTATGGAAGAAACCTAAAGAAGAAATCAACTCTCAGGAAAAATAAACGGACTTAAATTGGTATCAACGCTAAATTTTGGCTGATATCCTTAGTATTTCGTTCATCTTCACTACTTTTGCACTCCTAAACGAAGATTTTACATGAGGACTAAATCGCTTAAAAAGAACAGGATAAATGTAGTAACCCTTGGTTGTAGTAAGAATGTTTACGACAGCGAAGTGTTAATGGGGCAGTTAAAAGCGAATAATAAAGATGTTGTTCACGAGAAGGAAGGTAATATTGTTGTAATTAATACCTGTGGATTTATCGATAATGCTAAAGAACAATCGGTAAATACTATTTTAGAATTTGTAGCGAAAAAAGAGCAGGGCGATGTAGATAAGGTTTTTGTAACCGGTTGTTTAAGTGAACGCTATAAACCCGATTTACAAAAAGAGATTCCAAATGTAGATCAGTATTTTGGAACAACAGAACTCCCGGGTTTATTAAAAGCCCTGGAAGCCGATTATAAGCATGAGCTTATTGGTGAGCGTTTAACCACGACTCCAAAAAACTATGCTTATTTAAAGATCGCTGAAGGTTGTGATCGTCCCTGTAGTTTTTGTGCCATCCCGTTAATGCGCGGGGGCCATAAATCAACACCGATCGAAAATTTGGTTACTGAAGCTAAAAAGCTGGCGGCAAACGGAGTGAAAGAATTAATCCTTATCGCCCAGGATTTAACCTATTACGGTCTCGATCTTTATAAAAAAAGAAATTTAGCCGAATTATTAGAGAATTTGGTTAAAGTTGAAGGAATCGAATGGATCCGTTTACATTATGCATTTCCAACGGGTTTTCCAATGGATGTGCTAGAGGTGATGAAACGGGAGCCAAAAATCTGTAATTATCTGGATATTCCTTTACAGCATATTTCTGATGATCTTTTAAAATCGATGCGTCGTGGTACTACTCATAAAAAAACCACCGATCTTTTATATAAATTTAGAGAGACTGTTCCAGAAATGGCGATTAGAACCACGCTTATCGTGGGATACCCAGGAGAAACCGAAGCGCATTTCCAGGAATTAAAAGAATGGGTGAAAGAAATGCGATTTGAGCGTTTGGGATGTTTTACCTATTCTCACGAAGAGAATACCCATGCGTATAATCTTGAAGACGACGTACCAGATGAGGTAAAGCAGGAGCGTGCTAATGAAGTTATGGAAATTCAGTCACAAATTTCCTGGGAGCTAAATCAGCAAAAAATAGGGCAAACTTTTAAAGTGATTATTGATAGAAAAGAAGGTAATTATTTTATCGGAAGAACTGAGTTTGACTCGCCAGATGTAGATAATGAAGTACTTATAGATGCTACTGAAATTTACCTGAAAACAGGCGAATATTATGATATTAAAATCACTGATGCTGCCGATTTCGATTTATATGGTACTCCGTTAAATGCCGAAGTAAAACCAACGAGAAGAGAGTTAAAGATAAAAACGGTATAGACTAAAAAATTATAGGAAATATTAAAGGATTTCGGTATTTTTATATCGGAATCCTTTTTTATGCAGAAAATCGAAAAACATAACGGCTTTTTTAGGAAACATTATTACCGTTTATTTGGTTTATTCTACCTTATTGTCGCTGTTGCCATGTTCTTTACTGGAGAGAGCTCTAGTTTAATGTCTTATGGCTACTTTGCTATCGGGATTTGTTATTTCGTAGTCCAATATTTCTTTGGTGGTTCTACTGAAGAATATATAAGCTGGGATGAGGATAAGATCGTTTTAAAGCATTGGTGCCAAAAGGAGGTATCTTATAATTTATCTGAAGTAGATCATCTAAATGTTTCAGATTATAATCTCACGATCAAAAAAGGAGTAGCTGCCGGGACAATGATAGAATTAAAAGGCTTCAAGCCTAAAGATATCCAGAAATTAAAGCAGGATTTCAATTTAGAAACTAATTTACAATTTGCCTAATATGAAAAATACGATCAAGAAACATTCGCCATTTTGGGTAAAACATCTGCCGCTTATTTCTGGAGTTGCTTTTTTATTTTCAGGAATAGATTATGTCATAGAAGTAGACCATCCGGTAGGTAAATTTATGTTTACGATGTTTATGTTTGGCGGTTTTATAAATTTATTCATCTATTTTTATTATCCAAAAGACGTTATAATCTCGTGGGATGAGGAGAAATTGGAGATGAAAGGGCAGCAATTAAAACCAAAATCATTTTTATTTAAAGATATTGTTGATTTCCGTTTCGAGAAAGAAAAACTCATTTTAAAATCTGATGCGCATCGCGGCACTATTCTGGATATTAAAGGCTTTGGTGATGGCGATCTGCAGCTATTAAGGTCTAGACTTGCCGTAAATTAGTTATAGCGCTTTTTAGAAGATATCTATCGATTTTATGTATTCTTAAGCTAAGAATACAGCTTTTTTTGATACTTTGGCTGCTTGCAACTAAGTCTTATGTCACAGATAAGTTCATTCGATCATCTAAGTTTTAGAGAGAAATTAATTAATGCTACCAGGGAGTTTTTTTCAATTTCACTCGTATGGCTCTTTTTACTGTTTTTACTCAGTCTATTAGAGCTTTTTTATAATACGCTAGTCAATGCTGTACAGGAAAACTTTTTTAGATTGTTGATGTATAGTTGCTGGATGGATGTTTTGCTTTGGCTAAAATGGGGGGCAGTCTGCTATATTTTCTACCTTATCTTTTATGTAGTGCATCCCAAATCAGCCAAATTTACTTTCAAAACTTTTATTTGTTTCGCAGCCATTATCCAAACCGCATTAGTGTTGTATTTTACGACCTCTTTAAACCTGTTGGGGGCAGATCTTTTTAGTTACTCGTTACAAGATGTACAGCAAACTTTGGGAGCATCAGGAGGTTTAAGTGTTGTTGCCGTACTCCAGTTCTTAGTGGTGGTGGCCATTTGTATTTCCATTTTATGGTGGTTGCCTGGATTTATTAAATTACCCTGGGCTTTAGGTATTATTTATCCACTAGCTTCTGTAATAATATTCTTTACTTCAACTACTTCAGCTTGGAGCCAAATAAGTTTACAAACTATTTTTGCCAGTAATCTGGTGACTAATAAATCAGACTATTTTTTTACAAGTTCGTATTATTATTTCTTTCCCAAGACCGATTATGACGTCGATATTTATGCTGATAATTATATTGGTATTTATGATAATCTTGATAATTCTGTCGTGGATTATGAATATTTAGATGAAAGCAATTATCCTTTTTATCATGTAGATTCTGATACCGATGTGCTTTCGCCATATTTTAATCTGAATGAAAAGAAACCGAATATTGTGATTATTCTGGTGGAAGGTTTAGGTCGTGCTTTTACGAATAAAGGTGCTTATTTAGGAAATTGGACCCCGTTTCTTGATTCGCTTTCTACACAGAGTTTGTATTGGAAAAACTTTCTTAGTCAGGGAGGGCGTACTTTTGCTGTTTTACCTTCTATTTTAGGCTCTTTGCCTTTTGCGCAAAGTGGTTATTTAGGTATGGGAGAAAAAATGCCTAATCAGTTATCACTTTTAAACCTGTTAAAACATAACGGTTATGAAACTTCATTTTACTACGGTGGTGATGCGAGTTTCGATAATATGGAGCTGTATTTAAGAAGAAATAAAATTGATGATCTTATTGATAAAGACAAGTTTTCTACAAATTCTGGATTGTTACCAGAAACTAATGGTTTTACCTGGGGCTATGATGATGAGGCGCTTTATGCAAAATATTTAAATACCAGACCTTCAGATAGTATGGCAAAACCTCAATTAGGGGTCTTGCTTACGGTTTCTTCCCACAACCCGTTCAAAATTAATCAGCAGCAGGAATTTTATGATCGTTTTGAAGAGCGTATGACTCAGCTTGATTTTAGCGAAAGTAAAAAACAGGACTATCGTGCTTATCGAGATCAATATGCCAGTATTTTATATACCGATGCAATGCTGAAAAAGTTCTTTGAAAATTATGAAAAGCGTCCGGATTTTAGCAATACCATTTTCCTGATTACCGGGGATCACCGTATGCCCGAAATTCCTATGGCTACGGTTATCGATCGTTATCATGTACCTTTAATATTGTATTCTCCAATGCTTAAACGTACTTCTGAAATGGCATCGATTTCATCCCATTCTGATGTCGCTCCCAGTATTTTAAGATTGCTGAAGTCTAATTACCAACTTGATCTACCCGAAGATACGAGCTGGTTAGGAAAAGGCCTGGATACCGTTGTTAATTTTAGAAATATTCACCAGATTCCGTTGATTCAAACCAAGGTGAATATGAAAGATTATGTGGTAGGCACCTATCATCTTAATGGTGATCGTCTTTATGAGATCCTTGAGGATATGGGCGAAAGGCCAGTAAACGATTCTAAACAGCAAAAAAGTATAATGGACGCGTATAACGGATTTAAACAGAAGAACGCGATTATCACCAATGGTGGAAAAATAATTCCAGATTCTGTTTATATAAAGTACACCAACTAAGCTAAGATTCGTTGTTTTTATTACTGATTTTTTTCTCGTAATCCTCTAAGATCTTCTGAAGCATGGGGCGATAAAACTTCCAGAAGAAGCTGGCTCTTTCGGTTTTATCCCTATCGTTATAAAAGAAGCGTTTAAAAATTCCGATTCCTTTAAAATAGGAAGTTTCCATAGTAATGGGGTTATCACAAAAATCACCAGAGAAATAATAGAATTCGTAATCGCTATCTAAATGGTAAGTTACTGCAGGGAATGATGTAGGAATACCGTATTTCTTCAATTCCCGGCTTCCTTTTTCTGTAGTGTACAATTTATAATTTGCCGCGGTTTTATTGATAGCCGAGTTATTTTGAACAATATCAAACCAAAATGGATATTTTATTTCATCAGGAAGTGAAAATCGTTTTTTTCCGTAGTCATTACTTATAATCTGTGGAATTTCTCGCTCTAAATGAATACTATCTTCAAGAATGGTTACCTGATCATTTTCGTTTACAAATGCCACTCCAGATTTTTTAAAAGGCCATTTATTACCGTGTTGATTCAGGTAATTTTTGATTAACCACCTGGGTAATTCTTTATTAGTTAAGGTATCTAAATTATCAAAATAACGTCCCGTCCAACCGGTCCATTGCAATCCGAAGGTATGTTCAAATTTTCTTCGGATATCGTATGCAGTAGGAGAACCAAACGTGTTAAATTCTGTGATTATAAGCTTATTTTTATCCTTCATTTTTTGAAGGAATTCCATATCGTTTTCTTTTAATCCTCCGTAAACAATGCCGGATCGCTCGGTCTGGTTATTTTGTTCGTACCACTCGTTAGTGTAAATTCCGTAGGTATCGGTAAAATAGACCAAATCAGCATCATTGCTTAGCTGTTCTATTTTGTTGGAAGGAAAACGTTCCAAACCGCGAAGATCGAATTGTTCGTTCTCTTTTGGAAAAAAGCCGAAATAGTCTTCACTTCTTTTATAGAATTTTGTAGATGTTTTAGTGTACTTCTTGTAGTTAAGCACCCAGTCTAAAGAAATATGTTCCTGTCCTTCTGTAGTTAAAACAGTTTTATCAATAATCGCTGCGACCATTTTAGTTTTTGGTGTAAAAAACCACGCCAGAAACATAAAAACAGGCGATAATAAAATTAAAATGATAATGATGTGTTTTAAACGCTTTTTCAGCATTTTAAAAACGTTTTAAATATCCAACACCTATAGTGAATTGATTGCCTTTTTCTCCCTGGCGATATTCCTGATTTTGGATGCCTGTTTCTATAAATAGCACATTGGTGCTCCATAAAGTTTTTCGATAACCGATAGCGATATTATCTGATTTTAGACGGTATTGATTACCATTATTGTATAAGATATTATTGGTTTGATTATCTGGAGACAGACCAGTACCTACTCTTAAACTAAGGAAATCGTCTGCGCCACCAAGGTAATAACGCGTCATAAAACTGTATGATTGTGAAACAGAACTGTTGGATGGTGTTAAAAAGGTCCTGAAATTAAACCAAAAGCTCTTATAATATTTCCCTATAGAAGCGGTATAAATCCAGGTTTGGTCATCGAAACCTAATAATCGAAAACCCGCTTCGGCCTCCAGAGCCCATGGAAGATTGGCATAAAGGGAGAAACCAGCGCGATATTCGGGGAAAATCCCTGCATCATCAGAGAATCCTGCGTTTACATACGCGTAAAAAGTTTCAGAAATGCTTGGATAAGCGTCTACCTCAAATTGTAAGGCATTGTTGTTAAAACGATTGGCGTAATTCACCCTGGCTACGATAGATCCTATTTTAGTTTGCCTACTATAATCGATACTGGCAAGGTGCCAGGGATCATCAAACTGTTTGTCAAAATAAACAAAATCGTAAGTAGCACCAATTTGGTTTTTGGCAGAAAGTATGGTTAATCGCTGACTTAAGGAGCGGGCTTCAGTATTTTTAGGATTAATTTTTAAAAGTCTTGAATTGGCTTCCTGGGCTAGTTTATATTCTTTAAGATCGCGAAGCACTTTTGCTTTCAGCAGTAATAAGTTTTCGGCATCTGGATGTACTTCCAGACCACTATTTACAATATCTAAGGCTTTTTTAGAATTGTCGTTCCAATATTCTAAACTACCGTAAGCAAAAGAACCGTCTTCGTGACCCGGATTGTCTTTTAAAACTTTCTCAAATTCTACTCTTGCGCTATCTGTTTTTTTACTCCAGGTGTAGACTCTACCTAAGAAGATTCGGATTCCTGTGTAATCGGGGCTTTGATCTAATGCCTGTTTGGCAAGTTTAATGGCTTTAGGATAATCGTCTTCTTCAAAAGCAGCATTTCTTGCCATGCTGAATAACTCATCAGCACCATATTCCTGAGCCCTACTAGTCATATTTAGAACTAGGCAAAAGAAAATTAAGGTGCAGTATTTAAAATAAGAACAGTGTATTTTTTGCATTATAAAAGGATACGGGTGCGAAAGCACATGATTTGGGTTTTATGAATATAAAAATTAAATACTATTTTACCTACAAAAATATTGGATAAACCAATATATCAAACAAAAATGAGAAGTGTTTTTAAGGGAGTTGCGATTAATCGTCTAATTCGATCTGGGCTGTTTTATCTGAAATTTCTCGAATAATTTTGTCAAATTCCTGAGCCGACCTGTTTATTTGCTCAAGGTAGAAGTCGGATGGCTCTTCAAAATGTTCATTAAGCATGTTTACCAGTGCCATCATTCGAACTAGGGGAGCCCTTACCACGTGGCTTTGAGTCCATGCTATTTCGCGTAGCTTTCTATTTTGGCTTTCCATCGCCTTAATGTGCTTGAGTTTTTTTGTAATATCGTTAGCAAGTATTAAGCGAGCCGATTTCTCATTAAATTTAATGAGGTTGCTATGGATTTCTACATCAATAATTTGATTATCCTTAGTTTTATGTTTGGAAATTTCTTTAAAGCTTCTGGTAACATTCTTTCTTGTTTCGTAAACCGTTTTAAGGATTTTTGGAATTTCGTCCCCAGATGCAATATCAGTAATTTTTAAGGAAAGGAATTCGTTAATAGAGTAGCCATATTTTTGTAGTGCAGCTTCGTTAACATCTAAAAACTCTAAGGTATCGATGTCATAAACCCACATGGGTTGCGGGCTTAAATGAAATAAACGGCTATAGCGCATTTTTGCTTCTTCCAGCGCATGAATATAATTGCGGCGATCTATATTGTGTCTTATCGCTTTATAGATACTAAAGGTATCTAAAGTTTCTTTTATCAGGTAATCTGAGGCTCCTCTTTCTAGACAAGAAATACTAAAAGGCAGATCTATTTTATTGCTTAAAATTACCGTGGGTATAGAGGGACTAAAGGATAGAATTTGGTCTATTTTAGTTGATGCCGTTTCTCCTGGTTTGCCTAGATCTAAAAAGATGATATGGTATTTTTGCTTTTTTAATTCTTTAATAGCATCTGTAGTGGAATATACCGAAGTGACTTTAGTTTTAATAATTGATTTGTCCAGATAATTTTTTAGATAGAATACTTCCTCTTCAGGCTTAGCTATCATTAATATATTGTAGGTCTTGTTTTCAATCATTTTCTCAACCTCTTCAAAAGCTTTTTAATGTTTCCTTTTAAAGCATTCGACTTCAGAAAAAGCATTCCGTATTAAGAATAATTTAACGAATGTCAAAGATATAATCTTAGGCTGAATAAAACAATGAAAACTTTTAGCACAAAAAAATGTCAAAATTTCTATATATTTTTTGAACTAAAAATCACGCCTTATCTTTATAAAAAAAGCTTATGAAGATTACTGATATTAAAGGGACGGTACGCCTCAATAATGGATTAGAAATGCCCTATTTAGGCTTAGGTGTTTATAAATCTAAGGATGGAAAAGAAGTTAAGGACGCAATACATTATGCTTTAAAAGCAGGTTATCGACATATCGATACTGCCAGTTTTTATGATAATGAAGAGGGAGTAGGACAGGCGATAAAAGAAAGTAATATTAACAGAGATGATATTTTTATCACCAGTAAGGTCTGGAATGACGACCAGGGGTACGAAGGTACTTTAAAGGCTATTGATAAGAGCCTGGAGAAATTACAGTTGGATTATTTAGATTTGTATTTAATTCACTGGCCTGTTCCCGATACTTTGACTGAAACCTGGCGAGCGATGGAAGAGATTTATAAATCGGGTAAGGTAAAAGCCATCGGGTTATGTAATTGTGTAGAACATCAAATGGATGAAATCATTCAAAATGGTAGTATAAAGCCAATGTTGTTGCAAAATGAATTTCATCCAAAGTTGGTACAACAAAATATGCTGGATTATTGTGCTGAAAGAAATATCCAGTATGAAGGTTGGTCACCCTTAATGCGCGGGCAAATTTTGGATAATAAACTTTTAAAAGATATCGCTGAAAAATATGGTAAATCTACCGCCCAGGTGGTGTTGCGATGGGATTTGCAAAAAGGTGTGATTACGATTCCCAAAAGTGTTCATGAAAACAGGATTCAGCAAAACGCTGATATTTTTGATTTTGAATTGTCTGAATCTGAAGTACAGAAGATAGATGCTTTGGATAGTAATGAAAGAACAGGAGCACATCCCGATCATTTTATGGAGCATTTTGCCAATAAATAACCGGGATATTCCTGAGTAAAAGTTAGAGAAGATAATCTGTACTCATAAAATTAGAAGATTTGCTATGGAGTAAATTTTCTAAAATTTCGTTATTGTATGGATTATCTTTAGATGCAACAAATGTGCGTATAGAAAAGGAGCGCAGTGCATCGTGTACACTAAGCGTACCTACTGCCGAATCTTTTCTTCCCGTAAATGGGAAAACATCGGGACCTCGCTGGCAGGAGCTATTCAGGTTTACGCGGCAAACAAGATTTACCAGAGTGTCGATTAACGGTGCAAGTTCTGCAATATCTTTACCAAAAAGTGATACCTGCTGGCCATAATTTGAATCTGCAATCTCTTCCAGGATTTCTTCAATGTCAGAAAAAGGTTTAACTGGTATAACCGGACCAAACTGCTCTTCCTGGTACACCTTCATATCTTTGGTCACCGGAAAAAGCACGGCGGGGAAAATAAAATTCTCTGAAACCTCACCTCCTTTTTTGTTGATTATTTTAGCCCCTTTTTGTTGGGCATCATCAATTAAATCTTGAATATAAGCAGGTTTTTCAGGCTCGGGAAGCGGGGTTAACTGTACCTTTTCTTCCCAGGGATTTCCAAATTTTAAAGCATCTACTTTTTCAGCAAAACGTTTTAAAAATGCGTCCTGAACCGATTCGTGTACATAAAGTATTTTAAGGGCGGTACAACGTTGGCCATTAAAAGAAAGTGTACCCGAGATACATTCGCTAATCGCTAAATCTAAGTCGGCATCCGGCAATACGATCCCCGGGTTTTTAGCTTCAAGTCCTAAAACCAGTCGTAGTCTGTTTTTAAAAGGATGTTGATCCTGCAAAGCAATAGCCGATTTACTATTACCTATAAGTGCGAGAACGTCTATTCTTCCGCTTTGCATTATAGGAGCGGCAACTTCACGACCTCTACCGTAAATTACATTTACCACACCGGCAGGAAAGCTTTCCTGAAAAGCTTTAAGAAGCGGAGAGATTAGTAAAACTCCGTGTTTCGCCGGTTTAAAAATGACGGTATTTCCCATAATAATAGCGGGAATTAGTAAAGCAAAAGTTTCATTTAAAGGATAGTTGTAAGGCCCCAGGCATAAAACGATTCCTAAAGGGCCCCTCCTAATATGCGCATAAACACCGTCTTTTTTAGAAAATTTAGCGCTGTTGCGATCCAGGTCTTTATAATCTTCAATAGTATCTTCTATATACTCCACCGTTCGGTCAAATTCCTTGTAAGAATCTGGCATAGATTTTCCAATTTCCCACATAAGGTATTTCACTACAATCTCTCGTTGCAATTTCATTTTGTTTACGAAATTTTCCATGCAGGCAATACGCTCGGATACTTTCATGGTAGGCCATAAGCCTTTTCCTTTATCAAAAGCATTGCAAGCTGAGGTTAATACTTCTAAAGCTGTAGTTTTATCCATATGTGGAACAGTCCCCAATAAAGTTTTTTGATAATTTTCTGAAGTTGAAATTGTAGAAAAAACTTCATCGGTTTTGCCTTGCCATTCGATGAGTTTGCCATCGCTTAGATAGGATTTTTGATGTAGTAGTTCGTTGATTTTTAGTTGGTCGGGTATCATATTTTTAAATTCAATTTAGTATAATGTGAATATACTCAATTTCCATTCTTTAGGGATTGTGAAATTATCAATTTATTAAGTTTTATTTTTATTCAATTATATTTTGAATTTATATCTGAACCTGTTTAATTTGCCATTTCAAATTCGGGATGTGGCGCAGTCTGGTAGCGTATACGTCTGGGGGGCGTAGGGTCGCAGGTTCAAATCCTGTCATCCCGACAAAAGCCACTGATATTCAGTGGCTTTCATTTTTTTCGGACATATTGCGGACAATTTTTATCTTCTGTCTTTCCCTTTGATAAAATGAGTTAAGTAAAGTTAAGCTGAATAAGCCAACTTAAAATGATTGATTCGTAATATCCTCTAAAATTTTTATTTAATAGGAATGGACTATATTTCCTATGCTTTTGTATTTAATAGATTAATTAAAAATCATGGATAAAAAAGTTCGGGTAATATTGCGGTTAGATAGTGATCTTCTGGATATCTTAAAAGAACAAGCTAGGACAAATCAATGCAGTTTAAATAGCTACATGGAAAAAGTACTAGCTGCTGATATTTGGAATATCCCCAATGAAGCTACTAAAGCCGCTATTGAAGAAGCTCAAAGTAGAAACTTAGAACGAATTGACAATATTGACGAATGGTTAGAAAAGTTATGATGTTCTACCATTTCAAGAGATCATAATAGCCAATTTATTCTGACTGGAAATTCACTTTTAATAAATTATAATTATATGTAATTGCATATAATTTCTCGTATTTGATTGAAATTATATGTTAAAGCATATAATTGAAGGGTCGGTATTTATAAATTACAAATTAAAGTGGAAGCTATACCTAATAAAAACTCCATAATTACAAACTACTCCTCAAAATAATCCAGGTCAATTTTTTTTATTTCAATAGTTTTCTGGGTTTGTACACCTAGGTTGAATTCAATTGCGAGGTTGGCTAATTGCTGTCCATCAATCAAAATGATTTTTTGTTGTTTACTGTCCTCAGCAGTAGAGATTGCGCTTTTAGAAAACCTCGAAGTAGTTAGAAACACACCTTTAGTAACTCCTTTTAGAGCGAGTGAACCAATAAAATTTCTAATATCACCGGAACCAACAGAATTATCAGTAAACCGTTTAGCCTGAATATATACATTTTCTAAGCCCAATCGGTCTTGGGAAATTACTCCATCAATCCCTTTATCACCAGACATACCTGTAAGCTGTTTAGCATCTTCTCGAAAGTTACCGTAGCCCATTTTATGTAATAATTCAATTACAAAGTTCTCAAAATAAGAAAAGCTGTTTTCTTTTAATTTATCTAATAGATCACTAGCCAATTGCTTTTTTAAGCTTTCTACTGTAGTGGCTAATATTTCTTCAGGAGTGTCTGTAGAGCTATTTGTATCTATTAATTTTTCTTCAATTGGATCACTACCCTGATTAAAAGTTTTTACCCATTCTTTATAATCAGGCATCTTTTTGAGCTGTTTTATTCTTAACTCTTTAGGATTTTGAGACAAATAGTTCTTGCCAAATTCTGTAATTTGATATGTTCCTCTTTCGGGATACGTTATTAGACCAGCTTTTTTCAGATAACTTCTGGACCATCCAACGCGATTCCGGAACAATCCCATTTGTCCACTAGGAACTTTTATTTTTAACTCTTGAGGGGTTAATTGAAAATGTTTAACTAAAGCTTCCATTACCGTATTTAAACTTTTAGGTTTTCCATCTGCCAATAGTTGTAGTAGAGGAAGCATAATTGTTTGAAAATCTGGAATATTATCTTTTTCTATTTTTGACATTTTTTATAATGATTGGAAGTAGCAGTCAGTTATTTAGCAATGGATCAAATACTTATCCAGTTAAATCTATTTTTCAATTATTGCTTCGTTTTCTTTATCATATCTGTAATTAATAATTTCCCCAGAAATAAAAAGCTCAATCACTTTTTCAATAATCGGATAAGGAACTACAAACCATTCTCGAGGGGAAACTCTTCGATTACCTTCGCTCATAATATCTATTTGCAGCTGTACATCTTTAAAAAATCTATGAATTAGATTTTCAAATTTTTGAGTATTTAAATTCAGGCATTTAAAAGTAGCTACAATCTCAACATCCGCATTTAGATATGTTGATTGATTCGCAGCATTAACAATTCTTCTTTTTACATCCACCGTAGAAAAACCAATCTTATGAAGGTTTTTTATTGAAGAAATTTCTGGATTATTAGACTTAGATTTCAAGATATAAATCCATCCACTTTCTTGATCATCAGAATTAATCTGAGCGGTATTTGCAATAAGTTCTTTTTCTGTGGCTTCGTCAGTTTCAGAAACTATAAAACCATTATTGGTAAGAATTTTACCTAAGGATCGATATAACATATTGCTATATGTGCCGTTATCGAAAATAGTCCTTGTTCGCCCTTCTTTTCGAAGTCTTTTTCCTGATTTATCGCCCATTTCTACCATAGAAATATCGGCCATCTCTAGATAACAAAGCACTCCATCTACAATATAAAAATGCTTCTCTTTTAAATTTTTATCAGCCTTTGTAAATTCTTTAAGGGTGCGTTTACCAGATTTTATTTCGGCATGCACCTTTTTAAAAGTTTTTTCATAAGGCTCAAACTCTCGATCTGAAAGCGGCTTCCTTTTGGCCACAAAATCCGTTTCAGCTCTTTCTGAATTCCTAGGAGTATGATTAAATTCAAAAATGGATTCCGCTTCTACATCAGGGTTTAAGATATCCATTTCATCATCATCAAAAATATCAGTTACCGATTTGGGAGATTGCTTTTGAAATAAAAGATGATGTCTATCGTAAGGTTTGAGTATTTCTTTTTTATGGTCTGAGGCTCTAAATCCCTTTAATCTTAGTTGCAAACGAGTTTCACTTATACTACCTGATTGTTCGGGTTCTTTTCCGTTAGAATCGATAAAGACATTAATTTCTTCAAATGAATCGATTAAACGCTGATCTTCAGACTTCACTAAAGATTGTTTCGATTTAGACTCTAGAATACCTAAATCGTCATCATCAAAAATATCTTCTAAGCTTAGTTTTTTTTTAGACATTCTGTTTCTGTTTGCGTTTTAATTCCCTCAGGAATATAACAGCTTCCGCCATTCTCTTTTCTTTTGGATCTAAAGATTTAATATCCGGCTGGTTGCCGGTTTTCTTTACCCAATCTTTAATTTTAGGCCATAAAATGATAGCTTCTTCCTCTGTCATCGTAATTCTGGAAGCATCTATTGTTTCCTGTATAGCTCTAAATACTGAAGCTGTAACAGACTTAGAAAGAATTTCAAATGCTTTTTGAAATGGGTTGATGCTATCAATTAAATCAATATGAATATCGTCTATATTGACAAAACTATCAGCCATTTTAATAAAGCGTTTATCTCCTTGCTCTTCTATAGTCCCATTTTTAATTACAGAATCTACAACGATATGCTGTCTTACTTCTTCAACTTCTTCATCTGATAGTTCAGGATAAGTTTCTCTTATAATTTTTGGAATCAATACCTGGTTAATCACCTCTGGTTCTACATTGCCGGGCATCGCTTTAAGCATATCATCATTTTGAAGAACTTTAGCCTTTAGATCATTAAGATCAGATTCGATAATATTACTCACTTTTTGTGTAGAAGGTTCTTTAAATCCTCTAATATAAATATGATTTTCTTCTCCTTCCTTGGCATTAGGCTGTTGATCATCGTCGTCAGAATCATAATCAACTAAATCGTCTTTGGTTTTGAATTTAAAATTTGGTGCCAGAACTTGCTCCATAAGTAGGGAAGCGGTTATGGCTTTAAGCATATTATTTACCGATAATTTTACTTCATCATCTGCTGCATCCGGCTGAGCAATTAGATTAGTAAACTGGGCATGAGTTTTATTACTGCTATCACGCGTAGCACGCCCTATAATTTGAATTATTTCAGTTAGCGAACCTCTATAGCCCACCGTAAGCGCATGCTCGCAAAATGGCCAATCAAAACCTTCTTTCGCCATTCCTAAAGCAATGATAATATCAATATCATCTGCTGTTTTTACCTCACGTAAGTAATTTTGTATTTTGTCTCTATCTTTTTGATTATCATTTACCAGATCAGCAACTTTTAAAGTTTTTCCGGTGGTTTTACTTTTTACATGCAAAACACCTGTAATTGGATCTTGATAATCTAATTCTCCTAAGCTGTCAATAATACGATTAACTTCTTCGTACTTTTCCTTTTCTGATTCCCCAGAGTTTACACTTGGAATATGAATTATAGTCTTTTTACTCTCATCAAGAATTTCATGAATCGCACCTGTATATTTCCCACGATAAAAATGATAGCCAATGCCTAAAGATTTCAGGTATTCATAGCCATTTAGCTGCTCGTAATAATCATATTTTACTTTAATGAATTTGGCTTCATCTTCAGGAAGTAAAACGGGTACGCTATCCCCTCTAAAATAAGATCCAGTCATAGCTACTATGTGGGCGTTAGATTTTGCCATAATGGTTCGCAATACATCTCCTAGTCGATTGGTAGCATCTGCTGAGACATGATGAAATTCATCAATCGCTAGCAACGTATCATTTAAATCTTTTTCTTCAATGGCATCAAAAGCGAATCGTAAGGTAGCATGGGTACAAATTAAGATTTCTTCATCGCTTTTAAGAAAGCTCACAAAAGCATTTACTTTGCTTTTTTCTCCACCTGGAGTGCATAAGTTATAAATGGGATTAGGCTGCCAATTTTCAAAAAATCCATAGGTTTTTAAATCTGTAGTAGAGAAGGAGTTTCCAATAGATCTTTCGGGCACTGCTACAATTACCTTTTTAATCTCTTGATTTCTTAGCTTATCTAAACCGATAAACATTAAAGCTCGAGATTTTCCGGAAGCGGGCGGTGCTTTAATTAATAAATACTGTGCAGTTCTAGCCTCATATGCTCTAGCCTGCATTTCACGCATTCCTAAATGATTCGTTTTTTTACTTTTTCCGGTTTGGTTATAATTAACGTGCACTAAATCTGGCATAATGTAATAGAGTGAGTTTGAGAATAAGTATTTTAATTATGCCAAGGCAAAATCGTCTTCGCTTAAACTAAGTTTTGGATTGTCCAATTTTTGAATAGAACTTTTAATCTTGATTCTTTCTTTAAGAGGTAAAAATGTTGGAACTAAATCGGTTAGATCAATTTTTAAAAGCTGACTAATAACCACTAAATCTTTTAGTGAAAATGGACGTACCCCATTCATCAATTCAGACATATACGATTTACTATCGTGGCCTAAAATGACACCGAATTCCTGTTGGGAAAGGCCTAATTCTTTCAATTTACTTTTAATCAGCTTCTTTCTATTATGAATAAATACACGTTCTTTTTCAGCTATTCGTTCTGCCCAATCACTTTCTTTAAGCTTATCTTCAGATATTTCACTATTCGAAGACCACGCTTTGTTTTCATAAGTTTCCATAAGATCTCGAAGCTTCTTGCGTGTAGTCTTTAACTCAGGGTTCTGTTTAGCCAATACCCTTAATTTTCTATCTGCAATTAAAGCTCTTTCGAAATCTAACTCGTTTTGAATCTTTCCTTTTTCAAGGAAGCTCTCTACATCAAATTGTGTTTTCATAATCACTTAAATTAAGTCCTTACTTTTTAACCAATTAGCAATAGCACTTTTATTGTTTTTAAATACCCGTTCATACTCCTGATGGTTACCTACCCATATTACCGATGCTTCATTATCCTCAAATTCGATAAGGATCATAGTTCTATGGATTGCTATATTGAAAAAATAAAATCCATCAGCATGTACGCAGTCAGCATCCTTTCGATCTTGTTTTAATTCTTCCTGGGTTTTCCAGTTGTGTGTTTCAAAGTCTTCAATCAACTGATCAATTTCTTTGGCCAGGGAAGCATTGCCTCTTTTCTTCCTTTTAAGTTTTTCAAGTGCCTTTTTATTGATTAACCTCATTACAACCTAATTACAAAGATAACAAAAAGTTCTTAATATTTCCGAACTTTTTATTTCGACGTCTTATGAATATATTCCTGGGTTTGTAAGAATTCCTGAAACGACGTTGGCAAGAACATCTGAACCGAAGCTTTTTAGCTTCCTGAATAACTGATTCCCATCCTTTTTATCAATTATGTCTTTTATTTCATTTAATTGATCTTGGTTTAATACTTCTTCTAATGTCCTTTGAATAGCATCAACGTTAATTTGATCAAAATGAAAAACGCCACTACCTTGTGCAAACTGACCAATTCGTTCTGCATTTATTGTAGTGTTATAAGTATTATGTGAGACAGTATCTTCTTTAAACTGAAAATTTTCAATTGGAGTTTGAGTTGCAATTAATTCATCAGAATATTGATAAAAGAGTTTAGTGGGCTTATAAGAATATTTTGTGTGTTTCACGATCACTTCGAACGCTTCCAGTTTATCAATAACATCAGATTCTTTTTCGGGCGTATCTTTGGAAGTTGAAATAATACTATTGTCTTTTAATGATTTAAGGACTTTTGTTTGAGTAGTTTCCATATTTACTATTTTTTCTGTGTAGTTTTCTTTTTCCCCTTTTCCAAAAGCGTATTCTTATTTACCATCTTTTCATATTCCTTAAAAAGATATTCCAGGCGTTCGGTATCATTTTCAAATGGTTTGAGACGATAGCAACGTTCTATGGCTTCATCCAATTCTTTATGCGCCTGGCGTAAACTAGTTGGCATTTTTTCTGGATCATACAATTGTGCCATTGTTTTTTCTGGATGATTTTCACGCTCTTCCAAAACAGAAAACACATGTAAATTGATTCGTTCTTTGTCCTTTTCTGAAATTTTAGGAAATGGAAAAGTATTATAACACAGTTTTGCGGAATATCTAAGCCTTGTCTCAAGTTGGCCTCCAACGGCCCTTACCCAAGACATATGAATTTTAGATGATATCACTCCAAATATCCAAGGCTCCGCATTGTATATAGCTAAAGCTGAATCTGCAATTATTGTATTTGAATCGAATAAACCAATTGGTATATAAATCCGACGTTCAGATGAATGTCTAGGAACTAAAATTGAATCAGAATTCAAATGAGAGAAGAAATAAAAATTATTAGGCTTATTGGCTAATTCTCTAGTACTCTTCTCAGTACTTTTATTTCTCTTTTCAGCTACCTTTTTTAATCTTTTACTGATTTCAGGAATAGAACAAGCATCTTCTAAATCATTATCACCAATTTTTAAACACCATCTTGTTTTTCCATTAAGGAAATCGTGAGCTCCTATAAAATCTTTAATAAAAGTCTTGGCTTTTGGATCAGAATTAATAAGTGAAGCCTTTTCAGCTTCGTCTAATATTAGATTTCCTCCATCATTTGGCATATTACCAAAGGTTAACTTTGGTAGATCTGATATAGGAGAGGCAGAACCTTTAACTATGATATTTTTAGCTTCAACTAGGTAGGGATTTATATTTTTTACAAGCTGTTTAGTATTATTTATGTAAAGATATTTACTCTCTTTAGATGTATTTCTTAGGCTAACAATAATTACGGTAACTCCAGCGTTTCCTTTGGCACTGTTAGACCATTTAAACGATTGATAAGCAAAACCAATTTCCAACCCTTCTGTTAATATCCTTGGCCAGATTTTGGCAACAAGATCCCCCTGGCAGATTGAATTTGTAGACACCAGTGCTAAATGTGCATCGAAACCTTCTATATATTTTGCCCCCTTGTAAAACCAAGCCACCACGTAATCTAAGCTTTTGTAATCCTTTTTAAACAAAAGTTTTAAATCTTCTTTTTGATCTTGATCTTGGTTTCTAGAGCCTAGATACGGTGGATTGCCTAACAAATAAATTTCATCACCTTTCTCTTTTGGACACACATCTTCCCAATCCACACGAGTTGCATTTCCGTGAACAATTTTCCCGGCAGCTTTTAGTGGTAAAATAGGCAGTGCTTTACCCATTTCTAGTTCTCGTTCAAAATATATATTCATTTGGTGTTCAGCAAGCCAAAGCGACAGCATTGCTATTTCGTGGGCAAAATCGTCAATTTCAATTCCGTAGAATTGTGTGAGTTTAATTTCAGAATAGATAAAACTTTGTTGGGGTTCAATATCCTGAATTTCCTTCCAGATTTCAATTTCCAGTTTTCGAAGTTCTTTGTAAGCAATAATTAGAAAGTTACCGCTACCACAAGCAGGATCAAATATTTTAAGTTTACTAATCCGCGTAATTAACTTTCTAAGTTTTTTTGCACTTCCTTTAGCTTTTTCAAATTCTTCATAGAGTTCGTTTAAAAATAAAGGTTCAATTACCTTCATGATGTTAGGCACCGAAGTGTAATGCATTCCCAAATTACCACGTTCCCCAGGATGCACCACAGCCTGAATCATCGATCCAAAAATATCAGGATTAATTTCTTTCCAGTCCAAATCGCCGCATTCTTCGATTATTCTTCGTGCTTCCGCATTGAATTTAGGAAGTACAATGTCATCCTTAAATAATCCTCCATTCACATAGGGGAATTGGTTTAGATACGATGCTTCTTCGCTGTTATCTTTAGTATTAAGAACTCTAAATAGTTTTTTTAGAAAAATATGAACATCACTCCCATCTTTCTGTGTTTGTTGCATTAGGGTATTGGTGAACATACCTTCAAGTGGAAAAATATCGGTGTCCTCTGCAAAAAAGCAGAATAACAATCTAGAGAAAAAAACATTAAGATTATGACCATAATCTTCTGCAACTTCAGGGTTTTCGGTAACTAAGATGTCGTAAAGCTTCGCCATTCGGTAGGAAGCTTTTCTATCCGCTTCATTTTCATTTTTAGCAGTATATACCTCTTGTCCGGCCCACGGTAAAAAGAAACTAAAGTTTTTAGGAAGTTCTTTTAAAGCGATATCCAAATTTTTTCCAGTCCTTGTATCTTTCGCAACTAGCTCTTTATAATTAGTTACTACAACAAAGCGAGGATTATGTTTCAGATTTTCTCCTTTAGATAAATCATCTATAATAGCGAGTAACTGATCACTATCAGTTTCCTTGAATAACAGCTTTTTTTTGTACAGAATTTCATTTTCGTTCTTAGAAAGGTTAAAATCTCCTTTTTGTAAACGAGTTATTGAGGTTTTTGAAATTCCGTAAGCTCTTAATAAATCATATATAAAATTCTCACGATCAAAATTTTGGAATAGTATTTTTACTTTTTCCTCTATTTCAGCTGACTTCATAAGTAGAATTGAATTTGAAGCCTAAAAATAGGGTTTTTAGATTAATATGATACAGTATTTTGCCCCAATCACTATTCCTCACTTTTTTAATGATAAAGGGAATATCTTGATTTTTAATGATTGTTTTTTTATTTCTCGAATTTTTACTAAGATTTAGTATCAAATTTTAAAGAATATTTTGCCCCAAACACCATCCCTCATTAAGAGAGATGGCATTTCCTTATTTTAATGATTAATTCACTAAAGAGGTGATACTTTTGGAGAGGGATAAATATCATCAGTAGGCAATAGCGTTAGATATAAGCTGCCATTTGATCTTTCCCAAAGCGCAAATGAATATTCGACATTTGGTTCAATAATAATGCGTTTTGGAAATTTAGTTCTGCCTGCATATCTAGGATCATCTGGACGGAACTTGGTTCTATTTACAGGTAATAAAAATTTCAAAGCATCGAGCTGATCAAAGTCAATTTCAGGTTCCTCGTCTATTGAATTTTTGTAAGGACGAGGACTATATTTGAAGTTTTCTTTTAATTTTTCATGAACTTCATAGCCTCTAATTGTTTTGCTATATCTATCAGTTTTTAATACGAGAAGTTCAAATTCTTCCAAAATATACAATCCTCTAAATAATCGCTTGATTTGATCTTTCCCAAGTTTCGCCCCGTAAAATAGTTTCAACTCGGTTAAATCTTTGGAGATACAATGATCTAATAGTTTGTACTCGAAATCTTTAAGTTTTTCCCAACGCTGCTCATCCACGGCCTTCTCTAATCTGGCAATCATTCTTTTTCTATCTTCTTCTTTCTGTTTTAATTTTTCTATTTTCATTTGATTTTCACAGTGCTCACATCTAAACTCATCAAATTTTGACGGTTTTATTTCTCTGAGTTTTTGCACACATGCTGATTGACTGCGGACTTCTTGAAATTCATAAGAATTACAGCTTGTACAATGAAAATAAAAAGTAAGTTTTGAATAAGGTTTAATGATCTTATTTAGATTGTGCTGCGCGATAGTATATTTATCTCGTATTTTTTTAGGCTTATTGATGAAATCGAAAGGTGTACCTTCATATTTCCAGTAGCCTTTAATAATTTCGATATACTCCTCTGGACACTCTTTACTTATTTCTAATTGAATATTTTTCATATTTGATTATCTAGTTATTCCGTAATTAAATTTTCGTTCTTGATTCTTATAGGAAAGTTGCTTTTCTATGCCTTTTAGGGATAGTTTGCGATCTATTTCCGAACCTTTTTTTCGTACGCCATTGGCATCGATAAAAGATATTCCGCGACCGATCTTTGTTTGAATATTTTGCTGTTTCAAATGAAAAGTCAGATCATCCAGGGAATCTGAAATTTCCATAGCTTTCAAAATATCATCTTTTAAATTGCAATTGCGTTTATCGCTTGGAATAAAAACTTCCTGGGCTTTAAAATGCTCTAATTTTCGATCTACTTTTCGTAGTCCATATTGCTTTTCAATCTTCCGACAGAAATCCATGTTTTTATAATGCGTATAACTGTCAGGAACAGCTAAATTGTTCTCTTGAATTCTACTGGCTACAATATGAATATGCTCTTTATTTGTACCTTCTTCATGGATATAAGCAGCATATAGATTATTTTGAAAACCTATTTTCTTAGCATAATCCTTAGCAATATCTATCCAATCTTGATTGGTTATTTTCGATTTGTCTTCTGGTGCAATTCTTATTTTAATATGAAATGCTTTCTTTTCGCAGCGGTCATTACGATCCTCCAATAGTTTCATTTGATCCCAAATTTGTTTAGCGCTTCCCAAGCATTCATTAGAATGTAGTATCTGTCCACCTCGTTCACAGTATTGCAAAGCGTTACTGGTGTAGGATATCGATTGTAATTTCGCGATCATTCTTCCAATTTTTTTAATTGTGCCTTTAGATCTTCCTTTTTCAGGTAGTTTTCATATTTTCTGCTAAGGCGATTAACGTAATTGGTGTAGGTCGTATCGTCAGTTTCTATATCCTTTAGTATTTGCTGTAGATCTTTAGGAATAGATTGATCCGCTTCAAAGTTTCTATAGAATACGTACTCATAAAAGAGTTTATAATCATCCCGCTCTTTTGCTATAGTGCTTCTTTCATTCAAGTATGGAGGTACATATTTGATTAAAGGAATTAATAGTAATAGCGAAGCGATTAGGATTAGAAGCATTTTCGAACTAAATGGCGTATCTTTTCCAAAGGCCGTATATTGGGTATTGTGAGTATGCTTGACTATTGGTGGATTTTCAGCTAAAACTCTACTAAGCATAGTATTTGTAGCATTCAAGTTCCTGGCAAGCATATTGCGTTGCTTTTCAAAGAGCTCATCATCTTTTTCTTTTGATCGTTCCAGATCACCTATTTTTTTTCCAATATGCTCTAACTCATCAGAGACATTTTGCATAAGATTCACTAATATTTCTTCATTATTCGCCATAACTATAGTTGGGATTTAATTTCTAAAATGTGATTTTTTAAGCCTTCAATATCCTCGAGAACTTTTTTTTGATCGGCTATGATGAATTTCGCACCGGAATTCAACTTCTTGGAAATTTGATTCAAATTGACACCAATTCTGATCATCTGAGAACTGTATTTTTTTACATCGATATCTTTCTTTTGAATATCAAGCACAGGCTTTCCTAGTTTTTCAAGGACACAGTTTCGTACAAAAAAAGAGACTTTGACTTGAAGGATTTCACATTGATTATTCAGGTATTCTTTGTCTTCCGAAGACAAATAAAAAACAACCCTATGTTTATTTTCTGAATTCATTTTTAATCGATTTTAGTTGACAAATTTTCTATGAGCAGCTCTGCTGCGAATAGCCAGGCGGGGCATAAGTGTGCACGAAGTGTACACGTTGCCCACGACTGGCTAAGCTCAACGCCCTATAATTTCACTATTGATTAGATAATCATTTAAATCATTATAATCACTGTAATGAATACTACAGTCAATAGCCTCTTTAGGAGCTAAATTTTGAATATAATTGCAGGCTGATTGTCCGGCCGAATCATTATCAAAGAAAACTTTGAGGCGCTTGTAATTGGAAAATAAATGTTCTGTTTTCTTAACAAGGGAAGTGCTGTTGAGAATAATAAAATCTTCTTTGGGTATTCTTTTTTTGAGTGTTAAGTAGGATAGGAAATCTGACCAGGATTCAAAAAAGCAAGCTGTTGGCGAATGGCTCAAAATGCTAGTAATACTTTTTTTAAACAAGCAACATTGAAACTTAAAGTATCGTATTTCAAAACCATTCAGATCATTTTGGAAACCCACACCACTATATATTTTTTGATCATCAAATGAATAATGTACTTCTCTACAAAACTGTTTTGCTAAATCAAGGTTGATTTTACGACCCTTAATATAGTTCAATAATTTTGGAGATTGTAGATCGCATACTTTTTGAATAGTGTATTTATTCTGTTTAATATCAATTTTCGGTTGCTGGTGAAAAGAAAAAGAATAGCTACTATCGCTTAGGAATAAAAGAGCTTCGGAAATTGTACAATTTCGCAGTTTCATTACTAAATCAATTATAGTTCCTCCTAAACCCGTCCCATGATCGAACCATACATTTTTGCGCCTACAGACTTTAAAAGAGGCGTGATTTTCAGATCTAAGTGGACTACAAAACCAAGCCTCATGAGTTTTGTCTTTTTCAGGTTTATATCCGCTAGTTTTTAAAAATTCTGCTATGCTTATTTGTTTCGCTTTTGTACAGGAAAGTATATGTTTTGTTTTCATTTTTGTTGTGAGCTTTTATTTTCGTGATTTTTTGATGATTTGATGACATTTCTCTCTTATCCCAAGTATAGTAAGGGATTGCAATGTCATCACTTACGTCATCACTTTGTCATCACTTTTTATTTTTTGTTTTTCACTGCATAGTTTTAGTCATCACTTTTATTTTTGATGACCTACTGATGACAATTTTGATGACATGATGAGCCCTTTGTTTATAAGGGATTATCATCAATTGTCATCAAAGTCATCAAAATTTGTAGTAAGAAATTCTCGAGTTACGGTAAAATATCGTCCTTTAGTTTTTTTGGACTGAATATCCCCATCTTGCCAGAGACTAAATTTCTCATACCAACATGAGTTGGTTTGATTGGTTAGTTTCCAGTTCCGCTTTAAGATTCTACGCATTTCATTTTGACTTGTTTTGATTCTTGATCTATAAACAAGATCAACGGCATCGTATGGGCAAAGTTGAATTTCTTCCATTTCTAAGCGTTCCATGATCATATAAAGAATACTGGCTAGCTCCTTTTCTACTCGAGATTTATTGTTTTGTACGAGTCTGGTAAAGGCTTTGGTCTTGATTTGTTCAAAGCTAAACCACATTCTTGATTGCTTTCTTGTAGATAGCTTTCGCTGCGTCAGAAAGTGTAGAAAAGCCGGGATTTCCTCCTTTAAGTCTTCTAGCATTTCAGTGTTTTCGTGCTTCAAACGATTTATCTTTCTTACCCAAAAACGCTCCGAAAATTCATCAATTTTTATAAAGTTATATTCGTTATTAGTACAAATAATAAATTTTATGAAAATGTAGATTTCAACACGGTCTTTTCCCTTTGCTTCTAATTTTTGTGTATTAGAGGTACTTAGGTATTTTAGTTTCTCCGTAATCTCTTCCTGGTTAAAAAGTGTTTCGTCCATTAGCCCAAGTAGCTTGCCTGCCCAATCCGTGTTAAATTGGCTCTGAAAACTGTTACTTTCGATGAAAGTTGCGTTTTCTTCGTAAATAATTTTAAGCCACTTTAAAAAAGTGCTTTTACCCGTATTACGCTCATTTGAAACCAAGCAGAGTATCGGGAGGTGCTGAACAGGCATTGTAAACAATATCTGCAAATAATCTAAGGACAGTAGATATTGCTCACCGAAGAGATGCTTTAAAAAACTAATAGTATTATTAATTGAACCTTTTTTCGGTTTATGGGATATTGGATGATATTGATTGAACCTATTACCTATTACTCGCTGGTAATCGAGATGGGAAGGGACACAGGTAAATCCGACGTATTTAGGTATTTTATCCAAATACTTTTTGCCATGATCATCAATAATCGCTTGTTTGTTCCATTTTATGAGCGTTCTTATATTTTTCCCGTAGACTGTTGGAACATCATCGAATAAATAATAATCCCAAGCAATTCTAATGTAGGGAATTTGATGATTTTTCATATACAATTGATTTGAAAACTGTATATTTGTCTTATACAGTTATTTAAAAATAATTTTGAAGAAATTACAAGCGTAAAGAATGGTACTCTTTACGCTTTTTTCCTTTTTGGATATTTCTCTAAGGAGTTAAATACCTCTTCCTTTATAAAATATTTCCGGCTATGTTTACCTCTATGAGGCAAGCCTTTTTTCATCCATTCGGTGAGTGTTACTAAAGATATATCTAACTCTTCAGCCATTTCTTTTTTAGTAAGCAATCTTTCTTCCTCTTTAGGTTTTTGATTTAGAAAATTCGTTTCTTTCAATATGCTATGTAATTCACTTCTTACAGCTTCTTTTATACAACGAACTAATGCACTTGAATCAAATAATTCCATAATTTGCTAGGATTTAATAAGCGTTAATAAATGATGAAAAGGATAGTGGCTAACTATCGTCAACCTTGCAAGGATGGAACAAACTTAATGCGTAATTGAAAAAATAATGAAGGTGAAATATTTATACCCTCAAAAAAAAAGAGGGTAAATTAACTTTACCCTCAGACATAAATTTGGTGATATATTATTTTATTTTTTTTGGTAGGACTACTATCTCAGTGTAATAACCCTTTTTTGGTAACTCACGGTCATCGTAAAAGTAATTTTCAAGTGTTTTTATTGAGATACTCTTTCCATTAGAGGTGAAATTATTACTGATTAATTTAAGCCACGTTTTTTCAGCACCTGTTTGTAAAATTTTTTCTATTTGATTTTCTTCATTAGAAGTATTTGGTTCTTTGATTTTTTGTAGATTCTTAATGAGCGAAATAAAAGTTCCAAAATGACCTTCCTTAATGTTGATTTTACTTCCGGGTTTTACATATATTCTTTTAAACTTTATATTTAAATCATTATAACGTTTTTTCTCATTCTCGAATTCTTCTCTCAAACGTTTGTTTTCTTTCTGTAAAAGGCTTTCTGTTTTAAGGGTTTCTTTAAGATTGTTAACAATACTATCAAGTTTACTCTCTTGGTTAGGTGTTAGCCCCTTATCTATTTTGTCTAAAGATTCTAATTCCTTTTTTAATTGATTAAATGTATCTTCCTTTAAAGAATCGATTCTATTACGATTTTTCCTTATATCTTTTCCAATGCTCGAAAGTTTATCTTTATCAGTCGTCGTTATTCCCCACTTATCATTGGAACGTAGCATTTTTATAAAAGCTTCATACTTCTCAATTTTATTATCTAATTTTTGTTTTTCTCTAGGTGAGATTTTCCTAGGATCTTTTTGATTGTATCTTTCTTTTTCCTCTTCGACTATTTTAAGTAATTTTCTAAAAAAAACTTCTTCTACAGCTTTGTCTTTGGTTTCTAAGTAATAGTTTTTATGATATTCGTATAAATTCCAATGTTTTGAGACATCAAGCTTAACTATCTTGTTCAAAAAATGCATATCCAAATGAGTTTTTGTCTGCCAAAATGGTATACCTAAATCATATTCATTTGGATTGAAATCAAAATTTTTACGGGGCTTGAAAAAATATCCTTCCATAATTTAAAGTTCGTTTAATGCGCTAATAAGAGAATCCATACTCGTAGAATTGTACTTCATTAGAGTTCGTATATCAGAATGTTGTGTTAGTTTTTGGATAAGTGGTATTGGGATTCCTTTTGATAACAAAATAGTAACAGCAGTTCTTCTTCCCATGTGACTACTCATAAACTTATATTTAGGCTTTTTTATGACCACTTCTTCTTTACCTCTAAACCGAACAATTTTTACATCTGAATTAATTTCAGCTAATTTTCCTATCTTTTTTAAATATTCATTAAATTTTTGGTTCGATATTTTAGGTAGTTCATAATCATATTTTTCTAATAATCTAAGCCCATTCGCAATATAACCGTTGAATGGAACAACGGTCATTTTCTTTGTTTTTGCTGAAACAAATGTCCATTTATTGTCTTGAAAGTCAGACTTTGAAAATTTCATGATATCTGAGAATCGTTGAGCTGTGTAAACCATTAAGAGGAAAAGATCTCTCACACGGTCGAATGAAGGTTGATCTTTCAAGTCAAGTTCCTCTAATTTTTTTATTTCTTCCAGATTCAATACTACTATTTCATTGTAGGTCTTCTTTTTAAAAGCTGAATTATGCTTTTCAAAAGTATAGGGATGCACATTTTCACCATTGCTGTGACACCACTTCAAAAAAGCACGAAGTGTAGAAATATATTTGTAGATAGTATCATTTAATAAGCCTGGCTCGTCTTTTAATGGATTATTCTTAAAGCTTAAGTAATTTTCAAAACTGATATAGAAGTCTTTGTTAAAGTCTAATAGTGATAGTTGTGTTTTTTCTCTTTCTTGATATTCGGCTAAAGCTTTAAAAACTGTTTTATACTCTTGCATAGTTCCAGAAGTAGCGTACAATCTTTTGTATTTTTTAAATTCACTTATTAAGTTATCTAATTTGGAACTGTTACTTTCTAATTTATCTTCATCGACTTTGCTGGTTAATAACAATTTATAATCGTTTTTAGATAGAAACTTGTTTCTTTCTAAGGCTAAATAAGCTTCTTTAACAATTTTAGAAGAAAGTTTATCCAGTTCAATATTAATATGAAGAGCATCTGAAGAGCTTGTCCGAACTCTACCTTTTGTGAAATCCCAATCTTTTGCTAATAGTTTTATAGACGTTCTATATTTTAATCTTGTATTTTTATCCGGTGAAAAATAAATGTAGACTGAAGTCGGTTTTGGATTGAAAAATTTTACTGCAAGTTTTTTTCTTTTTTCATCAGCATACTTCTTTTCCCTTTTGATAATATTATTATCAATTTCAGGGTTATATGGTCTATCTAAATAAAATTTACATCTCATCTTTTAACTTTTATAATATGCGGACACATTGCGGACAAAAAAACTTAATAAGTAGTGATGTCATCCTTATTAACTTGAGTAAAGATAATTATAAAAATTATTATAACAGTCTGTTATATAATGTTTTTAGAATAAATGATGATAAATTAAGTGCGCAGGTTCAAATCCTGTCATCCCGACGAATAGGGTATTAAAAGGAATTCTTTTAATATATAAATAATTGAAAGTCAGTAAAATGTATTTTTACTGACTTTTTTTATATCCGTTTAAAAGCATATTCATTGATGTCCTATTTCGTGTCCTATTTTTTTAGGAAATAAATTCCTAAATTTAGGGTTAATAGCCCGTATTGACTTTCGGAGCGATTTGGCTTTCACCCCTTAATTATTGTTTCATAAAAAAACAAGCAAGAAGTCCTCCTTTATACCCGAATATCAGTTAATGGCATTTATTATTGAAATGAGCCTAAAACGTATCTTAGAAGTGACTCGTTGGAATTAGTCAGCCTGCAAGCTAAATGGCAGCAGTATGGAAAGCCAGCAACTTAATAAAAAGATAGACGATACCAAGGCACTTTTATATAAATCTTATGACAGCCTTTAAAAAAGAAGATCAGGTGATTACCGCCAGTGCAGTAAAGTCACGATACCTGGGAATTGATAAAAAACACTACACCTTAAGCCAATTACTGGACTACCACTCCACAAAAATGAAAGGTGTTTTGAAATATGGAACATTAAAGAATTATACGACAACAGAAACCTATCTAAAGAATTACCTAAAAGAAAAACGTAACATATCGGACATTTATCTCAAACAGATTGATTACCAATTTACGCTAGGTTTCGAGCGATCTCTGCGCGATTTACCATCCTTAAGTAACAATGGCGTCATGAAACATATGGAGCGATTTAAAAAGCTTATGCGCCTTGCGGAAGATCTGGATTGGATTGAAAAGAACCCTACTAAACGATTTAAGCTTAGGTTTCAGCATGTTGATATGGTGTATTTATCGAAAGCAGAATTACAAAAGATCAAGGAAAAGAAGTTTAAACGCTCTACGCTTAGCATTGACCGTGATATTTTTGTGTTTTGCTGTTATACCGGATTGCCTTATGGCGATGTATTGGAACTAAAGAAAAAGCATATTCAAATTGGTATTGATGGGAAAAAATGGATTTATACAAGGCGAATGAAAACAAACACGCTACTTAGAATCCCACTTTTGGAAGATGCAGAAAGAATCTTAGAAAAATATAAAGAACATCCACGGGTAAATAATAGTGATATCTTGCTTCCGGTGTATTCCAACCAAAAAACAAATCAATACTTAAGAGAGATTACCAAAGCGGTCAAGATTAATAAACAGCTTAGTTTTCATGCGGCAAGACATACTTTTGCTACTACGGTAACCCTAGCTAATGGTGTACCTATAGAAACAGTCTCCAAGCTTTTAGGACACACAAAATTATCTACAACCCAAATTTATGCACGGGTGATTGATTCTAAAATTTCAAATGATATGGATAAATTGAGGGGGAAATTGTGAGTTGGATAGCAAAACGCTATCCAAACTTTTTATACTGGATCAATCGGGAGCTTTCGAAATACACTTTCTAAAGGTCTCCTAATCGCAATCATTTATCGTAATATTAATTGGCTTTTTTCTATGAAAAATAAAACCTTTAATATTCCCTCGAAATATAAAAGCATTTAGTTTTTAAAAAGCTCAACCTTGAATTTTAATTAGTTCTTTACAAGACAAGCATACATTAGCATACAACTAGAATATATCCGTATACAAATGTTTTTCACCTTTTAATGAAATTTGCAAAACATTTTATAATTATAAGAAAACAGCATACTGTAACCATGATCAGTAGTCATAATAATAGGAAAATCGATATTGAAGCTACAGAAGCGTAAAGAATTTTAGAAAAATATAAAAAGTACACAATGGTAAGTTCGGTATTTTGCTTCTGGCGTATGCCACACAAAAAAAGAAACAATCCTTCAGTGAAATTACTAATGATTTTAAGATCGATATAGTTCTTAGCTTCCACGCTACTAAACATACATTTACAAAGATGGTAAAATTACTAATTAGCTTACTCATAGAAACGGGTCAGCTTTTATTACTGATAAAGAAAGTTATTCACTCAGATTAATGCAAGAGTTATCAATTCTGAAATTTTATATAATGTTTGAAAAATAATAAAATTGACAAAAAACTAGCTATTTAACATAATTAAAAGCAACCTTTTATTAATTTAAACATCATTTATACGTAATTAACTTTATAAATAAAAAATAATATGAAATTTCTAAATATTAGAATGCTCTTTTGTTTACTCTGTTTAGCGATGGTTACAATCACAGGTTGTGATGAGCAAGAAATGAATGACACTAACGATTGCATTGTGGGTGTCATTATTAGTGACGATATATATAAAAACATTTATGAAGGATGTTATAATAATTCCTTATGGATTGAAGTACTAAACAATGAAAGTATTGGAAAGGATATTACCATTTTTACTCCAGCACCAACTTTGCACCCAAATTCTCCTATAGAGTATAGAAATGTAATTGAAGTACTCATGCCAGATCAAATTTATCAGAACAATCGAAAGGATACCTTATCAGGTAAGGAAATATACTTCCAGTACAAAACCGCCAATGAAAATGAAATAAACGAGATAAGAAATAACGAATGTTCTGAAGTTTATGAAACCCATGATGTACCAATAATTAGACTTACCGATTTTTCCTTTATTAAATGTCCATCCTAAAGTAATTTACAACAGTAAAGATCAACCTTAAAAAAATGAATATATGAACGGTAAAACTACTCTTATAATCTTAATTTACATATTTCCTTTAAACCTATTATTTAGCCAGTCAGAATTATATTTTTGGGGATATAGAACCAAATATGAACTAACTGCGGATTCTCTGGAAAGTGTGCTGATACCAAAAGTCGAAGATTTCAGACTTAATAATACTAAAGTGGCTTATGAAAGCTTCTCGCCGATAACAAATAGAAAAGAAATCTTATTAAAATTAAACCATAGCTCTTTTTTAGAAAGTCAGGCATCAAACGAATTTGATATTCTTCCTGTTTTTAGGCATGGAGATTTTCCTTTAATACCTACGGGAGAGATAGTTTTCAAACCAAGACAAAATATTGATTATAATCGAATTCAGGAATTTTGCGATAATACGATAACCTTTTTAAGAAGGTCTAAATACGGGACATTCACAATAAAACCAAAAGAATTAAAAGATCTTCTAAAAGTTTCGAATAAAATCTATGAAAGTGGTTTAGTAGAATGGTGTGAACCTAACTTTATAATTGAAATAGTAAAATACCAAGTTACACCTACTGATCCTCTATACCCTCAACAATACTATTTAAATCAAGGAAATGACATTGATATTGATGCACCTGAAGCCTGGGAACTAAGTAGAGGAGTAAACGAAGTAAGAGTGGCGGTCATAGATGATGGGGTAGAAAATCATGAAGATTTAAACGGAAGAGTATTATCAGGGTTTACCCCACTTGATCCTAATGGACAAGGGGCTCCAACTAATAACCTTCCACCAGAAACTGAAGTCATCATAGGTCACGGACAAGCTTGTGCAGGTATAATTGGTGCTACTCATGATAATAACGGAATTTCTGGCATTGCTCCCTGTTCACAAATAGTTCCCGTAAATATTTTTAACAGTTGGACATTAGATTTTAATTTTCCTGAAGGACAAAGACTCATATGGCTTGAAACGCCAGAGGATATTGCAGAAGCCATCAATTGGGCTTGGGATGAAGGTGGGGCTGAGGTGTTAAGCAATTCGTGGGGATATGGAACAACTAATGCCAATAACATACCTGATTCAGGACAAATTATTCAAGCTATTGAAAATGCTAGGGATGACGGCCGAGGCGGTTTGGGAAGTATCGTGGTTTTTGCTTCAGGAAACTTTCATCAAGCATTTAATGGAGTGACTTTTCCAGCAAATGTGGATGGAGTGGTAACTGTTGGAGCTATTAATGGTAATGGAAATATATGGAACTACAGTAGTCGCGGTTCTGAAATGAATTTGGTAGCACCTTCGGGTAATACAGGAGGAAATGGCAATGTCACTACTACAGACAGAATGGGAGTAAATGGATATGATTCCGCAAACTATACCGATGATTTTGGAGGCACATCCGCCGCTGCACCACAGGTTTCTGGTGTTGCTGCTTTAATGCTATCTATAAACCCATCTTTAACTGAACAGCAAGTAGTAAATATTTTAAACAATACTGCCACTGATATGGGAGCGAGTGGTTTCGACAATACTTTCGGCCACGGCAGGCTAAATGCGGAATCAGCAGTAAGACAGTCTTTACTTTCAATTTCTGGCTCTGATAATTTCTGCGGTGTTAATTCTATTAACCTCACTTTACCTTTGGTTGCTGGTTTTCAATATAATTGGTCTGTGGATACTAAACTCCATATAGTTAGTGGACAGAATACAAATTCCGTTGTAGTAGAACCTGTAACAGGTAAATTTGGTATAGGAAAAGTAACATTAACAATAAATGGTAATTGTGGTAACTTAAACTTAAACAAAGACCTCCAAATATCTCCAGTCGTTACAAATTTTAGGTATACCGGAAATAATCCAGGAAATCCTATGACCGGAGAACCTTTGGAAGCAGAGGTCGACCCTGTACCAAATGCGAACTTTTATGAATGGTACAGTGACAGTAATCTTCTAGAAACTACAACCGTACCTTATATTTCTACATATAATTGGGAATGTGGTGATCATAGGCTATATGTAAGAGCATCTACCTCATGCGGTTATACAGATTTAAATGGCCCTGATAATTATTACTGGGGATTATGTTTGTACTCCTATTCTTATTCACCAAATCCTGCATCTTCAGAAATTACCATTGTAAGTACTTCTTATAACAAGTCAAAACAATCATTTAATTCCTTAAGTAAAACAAATTTAAAAGGAAGTATAGTTCTTTATGACTTCAACGGTTCTGTAGTGCAAACAGAGGAATATGATTTAAATAGTCAATCATTTAAGTTGGATGTTTCCCAACTCAAACCCGGAAAATATTTTATGAAAATTGGAGCGGCGAGAGAAGAAGAAATCCACCAGATTGTTATTCGAAGATAATTGCTATGGATTTTATTGCATTTGAAACCCCGGCTTTTCGGGGTTTTGCTATTAATGAAAATGCACAGCAAGAGGATAACACGCAGAGCGATGTTGTAGCTGTTTATTACACTTATTTTCAAAACTTTATGATTTATTCGTGAAACGTTTTTTACTAAAATTTGCAGCAAAACCGCTGGAAAGCCCTATAAACAGGCATTTTTTTACAGCAAATTTCACGGAAATATGAAAATTCAGCTATGATTTGGATAGCCCTCACCATATTTCCTTTCACTATGCTGCAGTCAAAACGGTTCGTCAAAATGATCTTGAACATTAGCCAAAAGCAAACAAAAATACAGATGGATTAAAGTGGAAAATTTGCTTTTGGCTCACGTTCGCTTTAGCAACATTCTGGTAAGTTGACCGATCTATATTTCATAGTTTTAAGTTTACTTTGAAATTTACAGCCTTACCTTTTTGATCTCAAAAAAACAGGATTTAGCATTAGCGGGCGCATAAACCGGTCAGCTACGCTTTCCTATTTATAGCCCTTTTCCTAATCCTAAATCCTGTAGAGGAATCAATATCAAAAAGGTAATGTGACGGCTCTAAAAGAAGTAAATGAAATAATCCTAAAGTCTATTTCATTTGATCTTTAGTAGTGCTTCAATGGAACTAAAAAGGCAAATGCTCTGGATAAAAAAAGTAAATGGAATTAATAACCCTTTCCCATTAAACATCTCTTTTTTTAATTGCGACCAGGAGGAGCAATCAAGATTGTGTCCACAGACACACATCTTGAATTAGCACACAATTTGTAATCTTACATGTAATTTTTAACCGTGTCTACTAATCAAATAACCATATTTAATACATCAATTAGATGTTGTGAATTTTGGCTAATTCAGTTAATCGTTTCTTTCCTTCAACACGTACAGCTTTTAAAAATTTATATGCCAAATCGGAAGCATAATATCCGTCCTCAATGGCGATATGATGAAGCGATTTATAGTTTAAATTGTATTGCGCATGGCATAATAGATTATAAACTCGTTGGGATCGAAAGGAATGTTTAGGAAGAACAATTTTTATACTCTTACTAAAGTTCTGGCATAGATGAATCATATAATCTAAATCAAAAACGGGTGGCTTATATTCCCAATAAACCCAAAGTAGCGCTGCACAGGTTTGTGAAATAGCTTGATTCGCTAAAAGAAGTTTAGCAGGTTCACTATAGGTATCATCACTTACATCCAATTTACTATTAAAGTATTCTGCTTTACTCATTCTAGACTTCCAACGCTCTTGTATTCGTTGATACATTACAGGATGGCTATTATATCCAGTAAGAAAAAGAGAGCTTTCTTGAAAAATTCTATTATTCTCATTTAAAACTAAACCTAAGAAATTGTCTCCTTCAGTCAATCGGTTTTCAATCTCATTCAAAGTATAATGAATGCTAAAAATCTTTACTTTTTGATTCATTTTGGTAAATACCTTGCCCATAAAATCCTTTGGATCGTTGATATAAGATTTACTTACAATGAGAAGTGTAATTTCCCAATTTTTATTTTTAGTTGTATTTTTCTTATCATTGAAATAATAATAAGATTTATGCTTA
>Ga0098065_1000163_pt1 | contig 35587 bp, 43 predicted proteins | sample 25_taG_FD_75062 | JGI IMG/M metagenome (GOLD analysis project Ga0098065, IMG submission 75062) | Marine viral communities from Cariaco Basin, Caribbean Sea - 25_WHOI_OMZ | ecosystem: Environmental > Aquatic > Marine > Oceanic | place: Caribbean Sea: Cariaco Basin | collected 2014-11-08 | reverse complement strand
TTCGGCGGCGGACAGAGCCATCGGCTGGCCTCCTTCCGGTGATTACCCGGTAATCACTTCGGCGGCGGACAGAGCCATCGGCTGGCGCAGCCACACCCCGTTATCTGACAACACACCCTCGAATTTTTCTGACAACGCAGGTCCCCCATTTTCTGACAAACTCCCCTTTAAAGGGTTTAAAACCCTTTAAGGGTAAGAGGGGCCAGCAAGGCATTCATTTTCTATGACGGCATATCGCGTTCATCAGGTCCGGGCTCGGCTGGCAGAGCTGGAGCAACAGATCGCCCGGGCGGAACAGGACGGCAAAAATCTGTGCCAAGCGTTTCGGCAGCGGTTTCCCCGGTCCCCCTTCTACTTGGTGCGCTATCCCAATCGCACCATGACACTGTACCGGTGGCGCCGGTCCAGTCATCGGCACTGGCGCGGCCAGGACATTCCCGCCGGGCTCAATCATCCGGTCAACCTCGCCAGCGAAGGCGGTGCACTCCTGCTGCAGCTCCTGCCCGAATCCGCCCGGCCCCACTATCTGAAGTTCGAGCGCCAACGATTGGATCTCAACCTGACGCTGTCACTGCGCCATTACGAGCGCCAGCGATTGCAGGATTGGCTCGCCAACGTCAGTGCCATTGGTGCTATGAGTAAACAGGGTAAACAGCACGGGTAGAGATAGAGTGCCCTCAATTTTTTTTGTTCCACGTGACACACAGGTGATACATGACCTCTTCAGCCAGACAACAGCTTTGCCTTATGACTCTTTTGATTTCATCGGTTTCGCTGTCGGGGTGCGGCGATCCTCCGCACTTCGAGGGTCAATACATCGGTACCCTGGGCGATCAGTGCATGCCCGGCAGTGGCTTGCCCGCTGCGCTGGATATGCACCTGGACATCAGAGTCGACGATCCCGAAAAGCGTAACCCGTCCTATGTTGCCCGTTTGCGCACTTCCGCCTTTGGCGAGTTTCCCGTTTCCGCACCGCGTAAACTCGATGGTGACCAGCTCGTGTTCGAGTTTGATAAAGACGAAGTGCGCAGCTGGACTGGGTACCAACCTCAGTTGCTCGTGGTGATGACGTTGGAACCGCATGCTGGGAAGGAAGGTCATCTATGGATGAAAGCGTTCAGCTTAACCGCCCTGGACGGTCGCACCGAGTCCGCCAACATTGAGACCCTGACGCTGGAAGACCTGGCCGAACGCGCATCGGCCAACATCCTGGGGGAACGCGGTCTGTGTCTGGCACCCGCCTCTTAATCGGGACGGGATGTCAGAGCAACACGGGAGTGTCACGGTGGGTGGGTCAGGCGCCCCGTCGTAGAATCAGATAGAGCCAGCATGTTCGAGACGCCAGGGACAGCACGATTCAGGGAGCACCAGCCTCACACCGGACCTGTCATCGTCCGCGCCAACGTATCCACCACGGGCCACCCACCGTGACACCAGCCATTCTGTCGACAACACCAAGTGTGTCAAGACGACTTCTGTCACGGTCATCCCCAACCGGTGCGAAGCCGCACCGCGGTTCCATCGGGCCGTGCCTGCAACTCCAAGAACGGGGCTTGGCAGTGTCGCATTCCCGAAACCAAACGCCGGCGGCGGAAAGCGCATCGCCAGACCGAAGCCCCCTCCTGGGGTTCGTGAGCGATTGCTCTGGGATATCTCAATGAAAATTCCACTGACTGCGGTGCGGTTTACGCATTGAGCGTCACGGCCCTTTCTTCCAGCCTGATCGTCAACACGGCCACCCTGTTCAACCGCTCATCACTGGGGAAATCGGTATGGCAATCAGAATCACCGGCTCAGGCAATCTCGGTTCCGCCCCGGAACTGCGTACCGTCGAAGTCAACGGCGAGGACCGTAAGGTCGCCAGTATGCGCGTCTTCTTCGATCACTCTGTTCCGGACGGCAACGGGGGCTTTGTCGATAAAGGAGGCTGCTGGTTGACCGTATCCGTTTGGGACAACCGCGCCGAGCACGTGGCTCGCGTTCTGCGTAAGGGTATGCGGGTTCGCGTGGAGGGGACACTACTGGAGCGGCCATGGGAAAAAGACGGCGAGGCGATGACGTCTCAGGAAGTCAACGCACGTGTTGTGACGCTTGAACTCGCCCGCCTGGAAAGCGTCACGCTACGGCCGAAAGCCTCCGCAGGACAAGGCGCGCCGGCGGAGCGTGAGCACGAGAATCCCCAATCCTCTTTTGATGACACGGGTACCGAGGCGTTCTGACCCTTTTGATGTCTTTGGCGTCTTGGGCGTCTCCCGGTATCCACCGAGCACTATCCCCCAGCCAGCGGTGGGGTAAAACCGGCCCAGCATTCGGGGGCGTACTGGCAGGCAGAGCAGGCACCCGCACCTCGGGTTGGTTTCAGACCGGTTTAATCGGATCTGAACTCGCCCAAACGCTGAACACAGGGGCTGTGATCTGCCAGGGGAGACCGCCTCCGGGCTCCCCTCTTCCTTTTTCTCGATTGTGACGATGTAACGATTGACCCTTCGGCACCGGCCTCCCTCCCCCCCCCAACACGGCCGGTGCTTTTTTTAACGGGGTATCCATTTTATTTCGTTTCCATTTTTTCGCTGTTTTGGAGAGTCGCATGACCACGGTCTATCTCTGCGAAAAGCCCTCACAAGGCCGGGACATCGCCCGGGTACTCGGCGCCACGCGCAAGGGCAATGGCTGCCAAAGCACCCCCTCGGAAGACGTGGTCGTGACCTGGTGTTTTGGGCACTTGCTGGAGATGGCACCGCCCGAAGCCTATGACTCGACGTTGAAATCCTGGGCCCTGGACACGTTGCCCATCATTCCGGCGCAATGGCGCCTGGTGGTGAAGCCCGATGCCAAACGGCAATTCACGATCATCAAGAACTGGCTCGGGCGCGCTTCGCGTCTGGTGATCGCCACTGACGCGGATCGTGAAGGCGAGATGATCGCTCGGGAAGTCATGGCACTGTGTGGCTACCGAGGCCCCGTGCAGCGCTTGTGGTTGTCCGCGTTGAACGACGCCAGCATCCGCAAAGCGCTGTCTCAATTGCGGGACGGCGTGGAGACGCAGCCGCTGTATCTGGCCGGGCTGGCTCGAGCCCGAGCGGATTGGCTGGTGGGCATGAACCTAACCCGGGCCTACACTATCCTGGGCCGAAACGTCGGTTATCCAGGTGTGTTGCCCGTCGGGAGGGTACAGAGCCCGACGCTATGGTTGGTGGTGGATCGGGATCGGGCCATTGAAGCGTTCAATCCCTCTCCCTATTGGACGATCACCAGCACTTTGTCGGCGCAGGATGCCGCGGCACCGGCATTCCGGGCTCATTGGCAGCCGCCAGTAGAACACTGCGACAGCCAGGGCCGTTGCATCAATGAGGCCGTGGCCCGCACCGTGGCGCAGCAATGCACCGTTGCTGGTGCGCAGGCTCAGGTCACGGATAGAAAGAAGGAGAGGAAAGCCGCGCCACCGCCGCTGCCCTTCGATCTGAACAGCCTGCAGCAGGAGGCGGGGAAGCGGTTCGGGTTGGCGGGCGACCAGGTCGAGAAGGCGGCTCAGGCGCTGTATGAGACCCATAAAATAACCAGCTATCCGCGAACCGAGTGCCGGCATCTGCCCACCAGCATGCATCACGAGGCTCCTGATGTGCTGCGCGCGGTCCTGGCCATGGAACCGGAGCTGGCCTCGATACAGTCGATGCTGGATATGAGCCGACGCACGAAGGCCTGGAACGACGCCGAAGTTGAAAAGGCCTCGCACCACGGCATTATTCCCACTGCCGAGTCCGTCGATTTGACCCGTCTCTCCACAACGGAGCGGCAGGTGTACAGTTTGATTCGGCGGCAGTATCTGATCCAGTTCCTCCCGGACCATCAGTACGATGCGACAACGCTGACCCTGTCTGTTCAAGGCCATCCTTTCCTGGCCAAAGGAAAAGCCACCGTCGAGCCAGGTTGGACCCGGTTGTTTCCTTCCTCAAAATCGAAGCCGCAGGACGGCGACGATCAACAAGACTGCAGTAGCGACAACGCCACTGTTCCGGCACTGCCAGAAGGCACGTCCTGCGCCATCCAGTCCGTGGACTGTGATCGCAAGATGACCACGCCGCCAGCGCGTTACACCGACGGCACCCTGATCGCGGCCATGAAGAACATCGCCAAGATGGTGACTGATCCCAAGCTGCGTGCCGTTCTGCGTGACACCGCCGGCCTGGGCACCGGCGCCACCCGGGCCAACATCATTGCGACCCTGAAAAAGCGGGGTTTCATTGACAAAAAACGGGGTCATCTGGTGTCCACCGAGCAGGGGCGTCAGCTGATCGATGCGTTGCCCAGTGCCATCACCAACCCCGATACCACCGCCGCCTGGGAGCAGGCTCTGGAAGATATCGCCACAGGCGAGGCCGCAATGGACGACTTCATGCGCCGCCAGCTCGACTGGCTCAACACCGTTGTCACGTATGCGAAGGGACAAACCCTGTCCGCCCTGGCAGCTACCGTCAAGAACAACGCGCTGCCCTGTCAGTGTGGTGGCTCCGCCAATGAGACCGCCAAAAGCTGGCGCTGCACCTCCTGCGGCAACACCGTCTGGAAAACCACGTTCGGTAAGAAACTGACGGTCAACCAGGCCGCCGGGCTCCTGGTGGGCAAGACCGTGGCCCTGAAGGGACTGGTCTCAAAAAAAACGGGGAAGAAGTACGATGCGAAGGCTACCCTGAGGGATGGGAAAGTACAGCTGAGTTTCGATTAGTTACGAGCAACTCTATCGGACACGGGTTCCATCGGGGCCCGCAGCCTGACGTAACGGAGACCGCCATGAACCGCATGAACCGTAATCGCCTTTTTACGGCGATCGACATTACTCTTCGACCTTCGTGCGACGTAACTGCGCCTCAAGGCTGGCGATTCGACGAATAAGCTCTACTTCGGAACATCCTCTTCGCACCTCCGCTTCCCATTCTAAAACGTAATCGCGCATAAACTCCCGTACCACCTCAGACGCCTGCTTGTTACGTGATGTGCAGGCGTGCTGGAAACGATCGAGCAGCTCCGCGTCGATGCGGGTATGGAATTGTCGAACCTTACTTGGCATTCTGGTACCCAATTGTGTAGCGGTGGAGACTGGGAGATGAAGGGTTCTGGTATGGTGTGGTTAGTCCTGGCCGCGATTGCGGTTGTGGTTGCGGTGATGGTGCTTCCCGGAATGCTTGAGCAGCTCAAACAGTAACCGACGCTGTCGAACACAGCCCGCCAGAAACACACCGACGGCAGCCCCCGTCAGCGCGGTGACGCTGTAGAACCCGAAGGTGCCCAGAGGGCTGACAGCATCCGTCTTCAAGAGCATCGAATGCGTGATGGCCAGATACCGCCAAACGACAAGAGTGCCGACCAACCAGACCAGGTGCACCGCCATAACCGCAGCGGCACGCCATCGTGAGCCCCTGCCCTCAACAAGACGCCGCCTTGCCCCCACCAAAAACAGCGGCATCAGTGCGGTGAATGCCAGCAAAACCCCGTAGAACCCGAGCAGTGTGGATTGCTGGGTCAGGAGCCCGAGCAAGGCCCACTCACCGACCACGAAGAGAATCAGCGCCACGGGTGCGCTTCGCCCTGACTCTTTCCCTGAGCCGTTGTGAATACCTTGCATGTGCCCTCCTGATACAGATCGTTGCGGTGATCGACGAGCATCAAGGTGTCTCACTGGGAGGTCCTGATCCAGTTAAAAACGGATGGGGAATCGGTCGAGTATTGACGAACTCGCCAAGCTTTGCTGAGATTAACGGGCAATACCGTGCTGCCGGTTAACGCAGCGCCCTTCAAGCCCCACCCGGATCGTGCAATGGGGCGGCCTTCGGGCCTCGATCCTTCTTTCCAACCCACCCACACGGGGAGCCTCCCCGGCGGGTGCTCCTCTGTGTATCCTATGATCAGAGGAGCTGAACGAGATGAGCATGTACGCCATCGATACCTTGGCCTTCGCCAAGAAACTACGGAACGCCGGCCTCTCCGAGGAGCAGGCTGACACCATCGCCGAAGCGCACGGCGCCGCCTTTCGGGAGGCCGCCGAGCACACGCTTGCCACCAAGACGGATCTCTCCGAGACCCAAACTATACTGAAGCAAGATATCGTTGCTGTTCGTGCTGAACTGAAACAGGATATCGACGCTGTGCGTGCTGCACTGAAGCAAGATATCAGCGCTGTGCGTACTGAGCTGAAGCAGGATATCGGCGAGCTGCGTACCGAACTGAAACAGGACATCGCTGAGGTTCGTACTGAACTCCACTCGTCACTGCGGACCCAGACGTTTGCTATCATTGGCGCCGTCGGCGCACTGATGGCCCTGTTCCAGTTTATCGGCTAAACCTAGCCACTCTTCTTACCCCTATTCACAACTCAACCCTGACCGGGAGCCACCTTCCCGTTAGGGAGACGTCTGTGTGGTGTTTCTCGGTGTTTTTTAACCGTATAGGAGAAAGACCATGCAACAGACTGGATATCTCGCCGTGAAATACTGCGGCCTGTCCTTACCTCTCCGCGTTCTGCGCAGCGGCGCCGGGTACTACATCGGCACCGGCAGCGACGAACTCGGTCCCGTCTCACGGGAATCGGAAGAGTACTTTCCGAACCGGGACGCCGCCAAGGCGGCGCTCAAAACCGGTAACTGGACGCAAAAACACACGCCGTAATTCGGCCCAAATCACACCCTCACCCTCGACGGGGATCACCGCTCCCGTCAGGGGCGTCACCAGTTGGTGACGTGGTGGTTCTCCGTCCTCGATCCCTATCGTTAAGGAGAACGACCATGTCCCATCTCGATCTACAACACCGCGTAATTCGCGGCAGATTCTATTCCCGCTCCGCGGTTGATCATTTCACTCGCTGGAAAGCCACGGGCAGCCCCGCCGCACAGATCCACGCGCGGCACTGTGCCTACATGGCGGGTCGCTTTCGTCTGGTGCTGCCCAGCGATCTCGGCCGTATCGCGGATCTGCGACAGCAGTTTTGTCGCGGGTTTCTTGATTCGATTCGGTCGGACTACGACCAGCAACTGATGCACTCTGATGCCTACGCGCTCACGCGGTCCACTTCCATGGAGGTTCTATGAACATCTATCATTCCACCTGCCCGTCTTGTGGTAATGAGGCGGACCACCTGATGGACGGCAACGCCATCGCGGTGCGTTGTGTGCACTGCGGTTACTGGGCTGGCGAATTGTCGGAGGTTCAAGAGCGGCGTTTGAAACGGCACCAGGATCGGCGAATGGGCTCAGGCAATGGTGAGACTCATTCGATTCTCAGTCCCGAGGAATACTGGGCGTTGACCTACCTGATCCGGCTCGCCAAATCCGACACCGGACAGAGCGCCAGGGTCGCCAACTTTTTATTGAGTTGGTGGAACAACGCCTCCTGTGGGGCGTTTGCCCTCACCGACCTGTGGGGACTGGATGACGAAATCACCCAGGCCATGCAGGTGGTCATTCGGTTCTTGTGCCGACGGCAGGTCTATCCGGACACGCTCGGCTTCAAGGACGACTTCCAGGCTATCATCCGGCAATGGCGCCCTCATTTGCTTGAGGAGGAAGCCTGACCTTCATCAACCTTCAACACATCGGGGCGCTAATCGCCTCGTTTTTCCTGCGGGGAAACACCTTCCCCAACGGGACGCGTCTCGTTCTACGAGTGCATGGTGTTTCTCCGTTCTTCATCAACATAAGTCGACACAGGAGAACCACCATGTCTGATTCCATTCACGCCACAGTCCCAGAGACCATCGCGGCAAACGTTCAATACCTGGCCAACAGCACGCAACGCGGTTGTGGCTGTTCTTATGAAATCTACCAAGACACGTTCTCTCAACGTGTGGATGCACTGCTGGCAACGACAGAGGATTCGACAGCGAAAGCCGCGATTCTCAACGTCGCCCGAGAGTTCGATTACGTCACGCGGGCCGAGCTGTCGGCCATGCGGGAGGACTGGATGGACGATGGGGCCTGCCGTCATGGGCTCGATCCGGATTGCTGTCCCCTTGGGTGCGGCGATCTCTGATACGTCCCGTGCATTCCCCATTTCACTTTCCCCCAGGGCGCCTATGGCGCCCTCTTTTATTTCCGTCATTGCCACCGCTATCCCCGTTCCTGGTCACCGTTATTGGCACGGCCTTCTGTTGTCCTTTCCTCTACCGATCTGGCGACATCATCTGGATCCTGAGGCTATCGTATCCGCAAAGCAGGACAGCCCGCATCATGTTGATCCATCTCACCCCCAAGCTGCTTATCAAGCTCCAACACGATATTCCGTGCGAGCTATTGGATATCCAATGCCCTGAACTGGGACTGTGCTTGCACGGTGGGGAGGATGTGGTCGCCTGCCGGCCCTATCCCAATAAGGGCTATCACGTGGCGCGCCGGAAGGTGGGGCGTAAGGCGGTCAACGGGGTACTCGTTCACACCCCCGAGGTTCTCTCCACCTTCACGCTGACCACGCGCTGGACCGTTTACGGCGACCCCGACCAGGGTAACCCGGAACAGGTACTGACCCACCGCGTGCACTATACGGTACTCGATGACGAGCACGAGGCAGTCAGCGACTGCATGCTGCTTTGGTATGGCCGTGACTGGGGGGACAGGCACTGGCCCTCCCGCTGGCCCGCGGACATGAACGGCCCACCCGTCAGATGGGAGCCCCGCATGGATCTGGTGCCCGGTTTTCACCGTTATGTTCCCCACATCGATCGCATGGATAAAGGCCGCCTTGGGGCCCTCATCGGGTTTATCCGTGAGCGCGAGGAGCACTGTGTGTTGCCCACCCTTGAACCGGATCGTCTCTTCGAGGCCCCGCCGTTTCCCGGTCCGGCACGCCAGCATGCGTTTTCCGCCTTTGCGGCATCCATCGACGAGAACAACCCAGCCCCGTAAATTGCCACGGCGAGCCCACGGATTAGGCGTTGTTCGCCCCGGCCCGCTTCGGCACCGTTTCAGGCGTTGACTCGTCACACGCCTGGACCGTCCATGAACCGATCCCTTCTTTCGACTGTTTCAGTACTCAACCTGCCTCTCGCCCTACTGCTGGGGGCCTGCTCCGCGATACCCCCGGATCACCCAGCGTCCGCGTCGGCCGACACACCGACTCCTCCGGCATCGTCCCAGGCCCACGCGGCCAATGGCCTGACGGATGCCTCTCCCGATCTGTACATAATGGAAAAAGTCTCAGACGCGCCCCAGGTAGTCCGCACCGGACGCTACCAGCTATGGGAACTGGGCACGTCCTCCGGTCAGCAACAGCTGATCAACCAGGTCGTTCGCGTTGCCATCCCCAGCACGCTGTCGGTCACGGTCACGGTGAAGGACGCCCTCATGCACCTGCTGGCGGGAACGGGGTATCACCTGTGTGATGGAGTGCCTCCGGATTTGGCGAATCAGCCCTTGCCGCTCACACACCAGAATCTGGGCCCCGCCTCATTGCAAGAAGCGCTGCAGGTCCTGGCTGGGCCGGCCTGGGTACTCCAACAGGATCCACGACGCCGGGAAGTGTGTTTTCGTGCCCGGTTCCCGGCCCACGTTGGTGCGATCGACGAAGGCGGCCCAACCCGCCAAACCAACGCCACTGCGGCGCACCCTGATGCAGGGGAATCACCGACAGCAAACGCGGCGTGTCCCTATTGTGCCTCCGAGCATGCCCACCAGGCGCGCATGAAAACCCGCTTGGACCCCAGCTTAAAAATGGAGAGTGAATGATGCGGTTTCCATCGTTTCCAGCTAATGCCGCGTTGATCTTAGTGGCGTCCCTCATCGCCGGTTGTGGCGGTTCTGATGACGACACCACATCCCCCACGGGGGATTCGGCCAGCGTGGACGCGGTCTTGCCCGTAGGCCCCGCGCCGTCCAGTGATCTGGATGGCGTCGAAGAGGTCGGTATTGGCATGGGTGACATGGATCCGACCACGGCGCCGATCGAATTCGATGACAAACCTGCTCCCATCGATGCCCCCAATAACGCCGTTTCTAGCCGATTGGACGAGCTGGAAGAGCAACAGGACGATCTGTTCGAGGAGCTTCAATACAAGACCCGGGACCTGCAGGACGCCATGGCGGCGCACATCGCAGAGGTAGCGGCATCACTGGCCGCGCTTACGCCACGGATGGAAAAAGCGGAGGCCCGCATCAACGAGGCCAATGAACACCTGGAGACGCTGGAGAAAAAAGTCACCACCGTGGCCACCCAAAGAGCACGCACCGCCTCGGCTCGCGCCGCGGCCCGACGGGATCGGCCTACCGCACCGTTTCTGCTGACCGGCGTGGAATCGCGGGGCGGCATTGACTATATCGGCGTCACCCCTCGTTCCGCCACCGGCCTGGCCGACATCCGCTTTATGGCCATTGGGGACCAGTACCAGGGCTGGACCCTCAGTGGTATTTCAGAGCGATTTGCCACGTTTAAGGTACGTCGGGAGACCGTCACTGTCCCGTTTTCCTCTTCTGATCCCGCGCCGTAGGTCACCGCCATGATCCGGTCTGTCCCGTTCTCGTTGTTGGCTTCAATGTTCCTGATTTTTCCGGTGGCGCTCACCACCCCTGCCCCAGTGTTCGCCGCCACGGACGGCGCGAACGGGGCCCCTTCTTCCAACCCGCAAAACACCCTGCGCCAGTCAACGGACCGCTCCGAGACGCAGCACCAGTTCACCCAAGAGAGAAAAGCCCAAATCTGGGGGCTCTCTCAAACGGAATGGAACCGTTACGAAACTCTGATGCAGGGCATGCACGGCTACCGATCCAACACGCTGGATCCGCTGACGTTGCTCGGGATCGAGGCACGGACCGACGAAGAGCGGCAACGCTATGCCGAGCAGCTTGCCCGAATCGAACACGACCGGGTCGAACGTCTGCTGGCCTTCCAACGCGCTTATGACGACGCCTTTGCCCGGCTGTACCCCAATGAGCAGGCCATCGCTGACGATACCTCGCTCAGAAGGACCGCTGAGACGGATACGCTCGCCCAGACCCTCTTACAGAATGGGCAGCGGCCGCGTGTCTTCACGGCTCTTGAGCGCTGCGCCGCGTGCGATCGGACCGTGCGCCGGCTGGTAAGCCAGGTCACCTCCGGCGCGTTGGCGGCGCTGGACATCTATGTCGTTGGCGCAAGCAACGACGATGCTATTCGCGATTGGGCCCGGTCCTTGTCAATTCCCACCGAGCCAGTACGACGCGGGCACATCACCCTCAATCACGCGCCGGATGGGATGGGTCGGAACGATCTGCCCCGGGTGCTGGGCACCACCAGTGGCGTGGGGGAGTAATAGCATGCGGGCTTGGTTCCGGTTTTTCCATTATGTCCTTCATGTGCTTGCTCCTCTGGTGGTGATGGCCCCGCTCTGCGCCGTGGCCAATGACATGGCCGGCTCCGATGACGGCAAGGCCGTGCCGCCGGCGTATACCGCCGCGGCTCTGCGCCATGCGGTGCCTCCCGTGGTGCTGTACGCCCTCGCCCACACCGAATCCGGTACCGCACTCAACGTGGGTAAACGGCCCTGGCCCTGGACACTGAACATCGCGGGCCAGGGCTACCGTTACCCCAATCGAACCCAGGCCTGCCAGGCGCTGACTCAGGCCTTAAAAAAAACGCGGGTGATCGATGTGGGGCTGGGACAGCTCAATATTCGCTGGAATCCGGCGCTGTTCGGTAGCGAGGGGCGATTCTCCGATCCCTGCGACGCCCTGGATCCCTACGACAATCTGGACGCCACCGCCGCCCTGCTGCGTCAGCGCTTTGACCAGGATGACCACGGCAACAACGGCGATTGGGGCCGCGCGGCCGGGCGCTATCACCGCCCTGCCGGTGGCGCACCAGCGCAGCGCTACCGCCTCGCGTTCCTGGCCGAAATGAAGGCGCTGAACAGCGCCACCGTCTTCCTGGTTCACCAGGGCGGGCAAGGCGACACGTCCTCGGAGCCGCCAGACGGACACGCTCCCTACGAGTTTTCCTTTTAATTGAGGTCAAGGCATGTTGATCCGTTTGCTGATCGTCCTGCTCTCCACCATTGCGGCCCTCTCGCCCGTTCATGCGCAATTGAAATCCCCGCTTACAGTGATTGCCGATGAAGGCGGACAACCCGCTCAGCCCTACTACGTGGCCATCGGCGCGGCGCAGGTGGATGAGGAAGACGGCTTTGTCGCGGCCACCCCGGACAACGCGCTGAATCGGGCCGCCACCGAGACGGACATGCTGCCCGTGGTGTCCGAGCGGCTGAGTGTCGGGCCGGTCACACCTCGCGCCCTCTCTCTGCCCCCAGGCACCACCCCATTTTTTTTGATTGGCACGGATCCGGACTCCATGCGCTGGCTCACGCAACGCCGTGAGCGGCTGGTTGAACTGCGGGCCGTGGGGATGGTGGTGAACGTGGCGACCGCTGAGGACCTCGCCGCGCTGCGCGAACAGGCACCGGATCTGGAACTGCGCCCGATCCCCGGTGACGATCTGGCAGAGCGGTTCGGCCTCGCCCACTACCCGGTATTGATCACCCCCACCCGACTGGAACAGTGACCGGAGACCGTCATGACCACCGACTCCGTATCCCGCAGCGACGACCTCATCTGGACAGCCCGTCCCAGCCAATGGCTGAACGCCCCTACCTTCTTTGTGGTCGCCGTGACCGTGCCACTCTCTGTCGTTGGCTTGCCCTGGCCATTTTCCATGGTGGGTCTCGTGTTCGTGCTGCCCGCGCTCTGGAGTTACCTGGTGGTGCGCTGTACGCGCTACACCCTGACGGCGCGGCATTTGCGCATTGAGTTCGGGGTGCTCACCCGCCACACCGAGGAAGTGGAGCTGTACCGCATCGAGGACACCGGCCTGGCTTCCCCGTTCTTTTTGAGATTGGTGGGATTGGGAAATCTCTACGTGCTTGGGTCGGATCGATCTACCCCCTGCATTCATCTGCAGGCCCTTACCGACACTGAGTCCAAGCGTCAGCGCCTGCGGGACCAGGTGGAAGCCGCGCGTCGCGCCAAAGGCGTGCGCGTGATCGAGTGATCCGGATCGAGAATGAAGAGCGCCCAGGAGACGCGGTATGAGCCAGGATCATCCTATTGAGTCCCTTCTGAGACCGGCCGTCGAAGCTTATACGGCGGGCACTTGTCTTGGGTGCGCGATCCTGTGTCTCTGGGCCCCCTGGTCCATCGCCCTCACGCCTTCAATCGGCTATGGCACCGCCGCCGGTTTTTTGGTGTTCGGTGGCATCCGCGGTCGCCAGGCGTGGCGGATCTGGCGCTATCGCCGCAATATGAAGCGCCTTCCCCGGTTCAGTCTCACGTCACGGCAGATCCCGGTGAGCCACCGCCAGTTGTGGCTGGGCAAAGGGTTCCGCTGGGAGGCCATTCACACCCGCCGGCTGTATGAAGCGCAGCTGCCCGAGACGCAGTCCTATTTAGATCCGTCCTTACCCTACCGGTTGGCCCGGTCCCTGGAAAACCGCCTGGATCGTTACACCTGGGCCGCACCGGCTATCCGGATACTCAGCGCCGATACCCCGTTTAATCCCGTGAGGCCCTTGCCGCCAGTGGGCGGTCTGCCCGCGCTGCACGCGGTTGAGCCCAGCGAACGCGACGTGTACCTGCCACTGGGCGAACGGGTCGGCCACACCCTGGTGGAAGGCACGACTCGGGTCGGCAAAACGCGACTGGCGGAGATTCTGATTACCCAGGACATTCACCGGGGTGACGTCGTCATCTGCTTTGATCCGAAAGGTGATGCCGACTTGATGATGCGCATGTACATCGAGGCGCACCGCGCCGGCCGCGGCGACGCCTTCCATATCTTTCATCTGGGGTATCCGGCGTTATCGGCGCGGTACAACGCGGTGGGGCGCTTCGGGCGGATCTCCGAGGTGGCCACACGCATCTCCGGGCAATTGTCCGGAGAGGGTAATAGCGCCGCATTTCGGGAATTCGCCTGGCGGTTTGTCAATATCGTGGCCCGGGCCCGGCATGCGCTGGGGCAACGGCCCACCTATGAACAAATCCTGGCCGACGTCATCAACATCGATGACATCATGATCGAGTACTGCGTGGCGGTGCTTACCCAATACGATCAAACCGCCTGGGATCAAATCCGGGAGATTGAAGGAAAACTCAATCCCAAGACGATTCCCCGCAATATGCAGGGCCGCCATCCCCGAGTCGTCGCCATCGAACTGTATCTACAGAGTAATCCGGTAGCCGATACCGTGCTGCAGGGCCTGCGCAGCGCGGTGCGCTACGACAAAACCTACTTCGATAAAATCGTCGCCAGTTTGCTGCCGCTGCTGGAAAAACTCACCACCGGCCAAACCGCCGAGTTGCTGAGCCCGGACTACACCGATCTGGAAGACAAACGCCCCATCTTCGACTGGCGCCAGGTTATTCGACAGCGTGGGATTGTGTATATCGGGTTGGATGCTATGAGCGACTTTGAAGTCGCCCAGGCCGTGGGCAACTCCATGTTCGCGGATCTGGTCAGTATGGCCGGCCACATCTACAAACATGGGGTGGATGATGGTCTTCCCGATATCGGACGTCGCGCCGGCAAACTCCCCATTAACCTGCACTGCGATGAATTCAATGAACTTATGGGCGAGGAATTCATTCCGCTGATCAACAAAGGGGGCGGCGCTGGCATCCAGGTGACGGCCTACACCCAGACGCTGTCGGACATTGAGGCGCGCATTGGCAACGCCGCGAAAGCCCGCCAGGTGGTGGGTAACTTTAATAATGTGATCATGTTGCGGGTGCGGGAGGACCGAACCGCGGAGCTACTGACCCGGCAACTCAGAAAGGTCTCCATCAATCAACGCATGTTGATGTCGATGACCTCCGACAACAGCAATGTGGACACCGATCAGGACTTTTCCAGCTCTGGCGGCGATCGGGTCTCCACCGTGCAGGTACCCATGATCGAACCGGCCGATGTCGTTTCACTCCCCAAAGGCCAGGCGTTCGCGCTCCTGGAAGGCGGGCAACTGTGGAAGATCCGGATGCCCCTGCCGCTACCGGACACGGGCAAGGAGATCCCTGCTGGCATCACGGATCTGGCGTCACGCATGCGCGAGAAATACCACACCGGCGATCATTGGTGGGAAACGGTGATGCCCGCGCCCATCCAGATTACACCACCGGCGGGTGACGTTGGTGTGCCGACAACGCCGGCCTCATCCGCGGGGAGTCTTGCGCCCCAAAAAGCAAACTGGGAGGGGGATTTTGAGGTCGCATCCGGCTACTCGGATAGCTTGGGTGAGGTTGACGACGGCGTTGATGAGGACTGAGGCGTAGGCCATGGCGGAAACGACGGCTCAATCGACTCAATCCAGGCACGGCCGCCGCACGCCGCCTGGTCTGCTGTCCCGGCTGCTGGGGCTACCCTTCCGGATCGTTGCGGTTCTCTTATTCTCGATTATCTCGGCGGTCCTGATCGAGTGGGTGGGGATGGCGTTCCAGTGGTGGGACCAGCCCGGGGCCGAGCACGCCTTGCACATGATGCATACGGAAGTCGGCTGGTTGGACAGCCATTTTACGCGATCACTGTTGCTGTCCAACCCGGTGGTGACGGTACAAACCGCCGTGGAAGCGGCCTTCGATACCGTTCTGATTAAAACAGGTATTGGGCCCGCTCTGATGCAGTATTCCAGCGAATCCGGTTGGCTGGGTACCGTGGCGACCTACCTGTTGGCCGCCGTCTATATTGCGCTGGTGATCCTGGTGCGCGCCGTGATTTTATTTTTGACCTTTCCGCTGTTCGTGATGGCGGCGCTGGTGGGGTTTGTGGACGGGCTGGTTCGTCGTGATCTGCGTAAGTTCGGTGCAGGAAGAGAGAGTGCCTTTATCTATCACCACGCCAAACGCTGGGCCGGGCCGGTGTTCATCACCGGCTGGTTACTCTATTTGAGTGTGCCCTGGTCCATCCATCCCAATGTGTTTTTATTGCCCTGTGCCAGCCTGTTTGGGCTGATCGTTAGTATCACTGTCGGATCATTCAAAAAATACCTTTAACGGTCAGACTCCCCTCTCCATCTCGGGTTATGTCACCTTAAAAATAAAAAGCCACGTCGGGACGTTGGGATTATCCGTTCCGCCCGTCCCCTCCTTTTTCTAGCCTGCCGTCATCACGTTCATCACAGGACTGACCGGGCATGCTTTTCAGGTCTTCTAAGTGGTCGTTACCGTCCCGTACAAACACCCTCCGAGTCATCGCCGCCGCCTTGCTGTTAGTGATCGGCGGTGGCGCCTCTCGTGTTGCCGTCGCCAGTGACGTTAACGACGCCATACAGCGTCGGGATCTGGCGTTGCTCCAACAGCGGCTGGAGGATCTGCAACGGGTGGTCGATCGGCTCGCCTCTCGGCCCGTCCGTCACCAGACCGATGCCCACGCCTTCCGCGCCGGCCAACGGGTTTTCCTCGATGTGGACGCCCTGCATCGCGATCTGCAAATCGTTATCGACGGCATTGAGTCCTACATGGCGCCCCCGCGTTTGCCACCACGGCGCCCAACGCCGCTCTCCGGTGACTATCTCACTGACACAGCCGTGGAGCGCCAGTGACGTATGGATCCCGCTTCCGCGTTTCAAGTTGGGGCCGGCCAGTCCTGGGCATTGTTCGCCCTGGTCATCGCCGGCCTCGGCTGCACCGCCGTGCTGCTGTGGGCGGCGTGGGCCTACATCAGCACCTTTCGCGGCTGGTCCACCAATCGCGTGCTCGGGACCATCGCCGGCGGCGCCGTGATCCGCATCGCGCTGGTCGTCCTCCTGCTGTCCTGGGTTTTTCTTTCTTAAGTCGTCCTTTCACCTGCTCTGCGCTCACTACTCTATGGAGATTGTTACGATGAATCGTTTGTTCCATCCCGTGTTCCAAAAAAGCCGTCACCGCATTCACGAGATCAAGACGCTATTTTACCGGGTCCTGGCCCTGCTGACCGTGGGCATCACGTCATCGCCCGCCCTGGCTCAGCTGCCCACCATGGATGAACCCACCCGGGGGGAAGGCAGCGGTTTGATGGAAACCATTCAGAACTACCTGTACGACGCCGCAATCCTGGGCGGGCTGATCATCGCCACCGTCGCGTTCTATATCGTGGGGCAATCGGCGCTCGCCAAGTACAAGGAGGCTTCCGAGAAGGGCCAGTGGGGCGCCTTCGGGATCACCATCGTGGTCGGCATCATCCTGATCGTCGCCGTGATCTGGCTGGCCACCAAAGCCGCCGAAATTTTGTAAGTCATCGGTTCAAGGCGGATCACGATGGCCACACCCACCATCACCTTTTTGCCCTCCCGGCTCAATCAGGCTCCGGTGGTGTTCCGGGGCATGACCGGCCGGGAGGTCGCCTTGGCGGCGGGTACCGGCTTTGCCGTGGGATTGATTCCGGGCATTGTCGCCGCCTTCGCGTTCGGCATCGCCATGGTGCCGACCTGTGGCGCGTTGGGTGCCGGGGCGGTGGTGTGGTTCGGAGGGGGCGTGTTACGGCGTCTACGCCGTGGCCGCCCGGAGACCTGGCTGTATCGCCGCATCGCCTGGTCACTCGCCTTGCGCGGGTTCGCCAGCCGCCACCGCTTTATTACCCAGTCCGCTGTTTACGGCACCCGGCGGTACGCCTCGGTGCGCGCCAAACGCCGTGCTCTCCCGGCTTCATCCACTCAACCCACTCAAAAAAACCGGAAGGGATCAGGATCATGAGTCGATTTCGACACGCTCAGTCCGCCCGCGATGCCCACATCCTGACGTTGCGGGTCATCGTCGCCGTGTTGCTGCTGTTGTGCGGCGGGATGTGGTGGGGCTGGAAAAGCGCGCCCCAGGATCTCACCATCCACAATCCGCCCGATCTGCGTTCCGGTAGCACGCGCAAGTGGTGGGAAGTGCCGCCCAGCAGCGTCTACAGCTTCGCGTTCTATATCTGGCAACAACTGAACCGTTGGCCCGCCAACGGCGAGGTGGACTACAAGCGCAACCTCCACTCGTACAGCGCGTATTTGACCCCGCAATGCCAAGTGTATCTGGAGAACGACTACGCCGCCCGTCAGCGCCGCCAGGAGTTGAAGGGGCGTGTGCGGGGCATGTACGAGATCCCGGGGCGTGGCCTCCGGAAAGACGCGGTTACCATCCTGGATCGGGACCACTGGGTCGTTACGCTCGATCTGGCCATCGATGAACACTACGCCGGCACGCCCGTTCGTGATGTCTATGTGCGCTATCCCCTTCGAGTGGTGCGCGCCGATGTGGACCCGGAACGCAATCCCTGGGGGTTGCAGTTGGATTGCCTGGCCGATACCCCGCAACGGCTGTCCGTGCCGCGTGGCGATACCGGTGACGGTGGCAACAAGCCCGGCAACGCCAACTCAACGGAGGAATAATTCATGGTGCCTTTCCTGAGAGTGTGCCTATCGGCCTTGTTCGTGGTGGCCTCGATCCTGACGCCGGCCTACGCCGTCGAGATCCATCACTGGGAACGCAAACCCATTCCGGTGGACTTGCCCGTCGGTGAGGAACGTATTGTCCTCATTGATCGCAATGTGCGCATTGGGCTGCCCGCCGAACTGGCTGACCCCGAGGTACTGCGCGTCCAGTCCGTCGGCGGTGCGCTTTATTTAAAAGCAAAAAAAACGTTTGATACCCAGCGGGTGCAGGTCCAGGACATCGAGTCCGGCCAGATTTTTTTAATCGATCTGGCCGCCACGGAAGGAGCCAGTGCCGAGGATCTTCGCATCGTTGTCTCCGGGGACCAGTCGTCAACGTCCGCTGCGGATAAGAAGAAATCGGCCAACGAAGAGGGAGCGTCTTCACCTGACGCGTCGAACGCGCCTCCTTTGCCGGTTCGTCTGACGCGGTACGCCGCACAAACCCTGTACGCGCCCCTGCGCACCGTCGCGCCTCTGCCCGGCGTGCGCCGTGTGCCCATGCGCGTTTCACAGACGGTACCGCTGTTTTGGGAGCTGCCCTTGCAAGCCCGGCCTCTGGCGGCGTGGCGTGCCGGCGGGCTGACGGTCACGGCGGTGGAGATCACCAACCCGGATCCCAATCGGGAATTCGGGCTCGATCCACGCCGCCTGCAGGGCGAGTTCGTCAGTGCAACGTTTATGCACCCCAGCGTGGGGCCATCCACCTCAGAGTATGCGCAAACCACGGTGTTCCTGGTCACCCGTGGCGGCGGATTGGAGAAAGCACTCTACCCTGCGGCACCGAAGACTCAGGACACAGCGATGAAGGAGACAGCCGATGCTGAAAAGTAACGGGTTGCTCAAAATCCTGCTGCCGTTCCTTGTCATCGTGGTGCTGGTGATCGTGATTCGCGGCTGCAATAGCGACGACACCCCGGACGCGGCGGCCTCCGGCGCCGAGCAGAAGGACGCCTCTTTGACGTTGACGGACGATGAGATCCAGGCGCTGGGCATTGAGGGCGATACGCCCCGGGATACGGTCGCCACGTTGGTTGGCGAAATGCGGGCCATGCGCAAGGAGCTGGATGACACCCGTGCCGAGAGCCAGAAGTTGCGGGATCAGAATGCACAGCTGTCTGAACGGGCGAGCAACGTGGACAGCGCCATCCAGTCCGCGCTACGCGAAGAACGCCGGCGCGAGGCTGAGAAGGATCAGTCTTTGCTCAGGACGTTCGAGGACAAGATCGACACGCTGCGACACTACACGGATCGCGGCGGCGATGACGCCAGCCAAGAAGAATTGCCCGTCGGACTGGGGTTGGGAGACGGTGGTCTGAGGAACGGGGCTTCCGGAACCGTTACGCCTGGGCTGGTGTGGATCCACCCAGCGGATGCCCGCACCGATGAAAAGACCGGGGAATCGGTGTTTCCTTCCGCCTTTTCTTTTTCTGGTTCGATTTCCGATATCGCCGCCGGCGGCGCAAAGGCACTGGGCCGGGCCGCCGGCAGCGTGGAAAGCCGCATTAAGGGTAAAGCGGATCCGAACACCGTGCGCCCGGTCTATACCATTCCCCAAAACTCGACGCTGACCGGCTCGGTGGCCATGACCGCCCTGCTCGGCCGCGTACCCATCGACGGCACCGTGAACGATCCCTACCCGTTCCGGGTGATCGTCGGCAAAGACAATCTAACGGCCAACGGCATTGAAATCCCTGAAGTCCGTGGCGCCATCCTGGCCGGCACCACCACCGGGGACTGGACCCTGTCCTGTGTGCGCGGCCAAGTCGACAGCATCACGTTTGTTTTCGATGACGGCACGGTGCGTACCGTGCCTACTCCGGATGACCCTGATGACGGCAATTCCTCATCTAAGAAAAACGGGATCGGCACGCTCTCAACGCCGCACGGGCTGCCGTGTATTCCCGGCGAGCGCAAAACCAATGCCCGCGAGTTTCTGCTGACCACGTTCCTGATGGCTGGCGCGGAGGGTGCCGCCGACGGCATCGCCATGGGTGAGACCAGCACACAGATGGACACCAATGGCGCCTTCACGGCCCTCACCGGCAACGCCGACAAGTTTATTTTGGGGCGCTCCGCCTCTGAAGGCCTCTCCGAAACCCGGAAATGGATCCAGGAGCGGTTCGGCCAAACGTTCGATGCCGTCTACGTTCCGCCCGGCCAGCCGGTCTCCGTGCTGATCGACCTCCCCCTGCACATCGACTACGAAACCGAAGGACGAAAGGTGCACTATGCGCAATCCTCCTGGTCCCAACCTTCTCTTGATTGATTTTTTGATCGGTACCAAGCGTGCCCTGGTGGCCGCGGCCACCGTACTCGGCGTCCTCGGCCTGGGTGGCTGCGCCACCTCTCAGGACAAACTGATGCCGGTGGATGAGGCCACCACCATGGCGGATCTATGGCGCCAGGGCGGGCAGTCCGCAGGCTCCGCCGCGTCATCGACTCAAAACACGACTCAAAACACACACCCGCGCCTTCAGGAAATCCGGCACACCCTGCGTCGGCCACTGCCGGACGATCATCAGGGCCTGGGGCCGTATCACCCCTACACCCGCCATGTGGAGAACGAGATCCGCAGTCAGTTCCCCCGACTGCCCAATCCTGATTTGGTCATGTACGTGTTTCCACATCTTGCGGGCAGTCCCGAGGGCGAACAGGTGCCGGTGCCCGGGTACTCAACCGTATTCCCGCTGTACGAGCGGGTCCAGTACGCCCAGCCCGGAGAGGTGGCCTGGCCGTGGCCCGCGCAGTCCGTTGAGAAGCCGTAATCCCCCGCTCGCCCCATTCCTGCTGACCGGAAGCTGTTAGGACGTCGTTATGCTCGATACTTTGAAAACTCTCTTCAGCCCCCACTCGAAAGAGCAGCGGCCACCAACGGCTCAAGATCTCGACGACACGGGTCCGAGTACCCCAAGTGATGACGGTAACGACGGGCTACGGGCAGAACCTCGCGGCACGCCCCTGACCTGGCGGGAGATCAAACAGTCCTACCAGAGAGGTCCGTCGTTCACCCGTTTTTTGCCTTGGGTGGAATACCTTCCAGAATCCGGCTGTTTTTTATTGGAGGACGGCGTGTCCGTGGGCATTGCCGCCGAGGTGACGCCGCTGCCCACCGAGGGACGCTCCCAAGCCGCGCTATCAGACCTTCGTGATCAAATCGAAGCCACGTTGCAGGACGCGATTCCCGAATACGACAGCCACCCTTGGGTGCTTCAGCTGTATTGCCGGGACGAGGTGGACCCCCTCGGCGACATCGCCCATCTGAGACAATACGCAGATCCGAAACTCCTGGAGACCACCTTCACCCAGGCCTGGTTGGACAGTATGGAACAGCACCTGCAGGCCATCGCCAAGCCCGGCGGGCTGTTTCATGATGACGTTGTGACGCGCACGGATTGGCGCGGGCAAACCCGCCGGGTGCGGCTGGTGCTGTACCGCTGGCTCGGCCCCAATCCCAAAGGTGTTCCCGAAGAGGCCGCCAACCAAGTCTATGACCGTCTGGCCGCCGGCCTGGAAGGCACGGGGTTACATTTAAAAAAAATGGACGGAGCAGCGTTTCACCGGTGGCTGTTACCTTGGTTCAACCCGCGCCCCGCCACGGACGCCGAGGCGCCGCACCGGTTCTACGACCGGGTGGCGTATCCCGGGGACGAGGCGGTATCCGCTCTGCCCGATTACGATTTCTCGGAGGATTTGATTTATCAGTCACCTCGCGGTGACGTGGATACCGGGTTGTGGTACTTCGATGGTCTGCCACACCGTGCCATTCCGGTCGAAGAGATCCGGCAGGCTCCAGAGGTCGGTCACCTGACCGGGGAAATGCCCCGCGCCGGGGGCAAGGCGTTCAATGCGGTGATGGACATCCTGCCCGAAGACACCGAGATGGTCCTGACCATCGTGGTCACCCCCCAGGAGCCCCTGGAAGACCACCTCAACACCCTGCACGGCAAGGCCCACGGGGACTCCGTGCACGCCACCGCGGTCCGGGAGGACTGCCAAACCGCTCGGGACATGCTCAGTAAGAACCACAAGCTGTATCGCAGCGCGCTTGTGTTTTATGTCCAGGGAAAGGATGAAACCGACCTGGAGCAACGCAGCCTGACTCTCCTGACCCACTTGCAAAGTGTCCACCTGAAGCCGGTGGACGCGGAAGACGAAATCGCTCCTCTCAACACCTGGTTGCGTTGGCTGCCCATGGCCTTCGATCCGCAACAGGACAAACAAAACTGGTACACGCGGCTCAACTACGTCCAGCATTTAGCGAACCTGGCGCCGTTTTTTGGCCGGTCTCGCGGTACCGGTCACCCCGGCCTGAGCTTTTTTAATCGTGGGGGCGGCTCCTTTGGGTTCGATCCACTGTCGTTGGAAGATCGGGCCAAGAACGCGCACATGTTGATTTTTGGGCCTACCGGCGCCGGCAAGTCCGCCACCATGAACGCCATCTTCAGCCAAGTAATGGCGATGCGCCGACCCCGCTTGTTCGTGATTGAAGTGGGTAACTCGTTCGGGTTACTGGGGGAGTATTTTCAGCGGCAGGGACTGAGCGTCAACCGCGTCAAGCTGGCCCCCGGGAAGGCCCCACCGTTACCGTTGTTTTCCGAGGCACACCGGCTGCTCGACGAGAAAACCCAGGAACGCCGCAAGGTGGAGGACCGGCAGGACAAATGGTCCGAGGAGCCCGCGCCGCTCCCCGACGACGGCAGCGAGGACGACGGCCCGGAAGAGGATGAACGGGATGTCCTGGCGGAGATGGAGCTCACCGCCCGCCTGATGATCACCGGGGGCGATCCCAAGGAAGAGGCGGAATACCGGCGCGCGGACCGGCGACTGGTGCGGGATGCCATTTATCGAGGCGCGGAGCACAGCTTGGCCGAAGGGCGGCAGTGTCTCACCGAGGACGTGGTGGCCGGTCTCAGAGCCATCGCCCTTGACCCGAATGTGCCTGAGCCCCGTCAAGCGCGGGCCCATGAGATGGCCGAAGCGATGGCGCTGTTTTGTGATGGCTTCGACGGCGAGGTGTTCAACCGACCCGGCGACGCCTGGCCGGAATGCGACGTCACCATCGTCGATCTGGCCCACTTTGCCCGCGACGGCTATGAGGCTCAGCTGGCCCTGGCGGTGATTTCCCTGACCAATATCATCATCACCTTGGCGGAGCGGGACCAGTATTCCGGTCGCCCCATTATTCAGGCGATCGACGAATGTCACATCGTCACCGTCAATCCCCTGTTGAGTCCGTACCTGGTCAAGGCGGGCAAAATGGGCCGGAAGCTCTCCTACTGGATCTGGCTCGCCACTCAGAATCTGGAGGATTTTCCCGATGCCGCCGAGAAGCTTCTCAACATGGCCGAGTGGTGGCTGTGCCTGGTCACGCCCCCGGATGAGATCGAGCAAATCTCACGGTTCAAGACCCTGTCCGCCGATCAGAAGGCCCTTATCGCCAGTGCGGCCAAAGCCCCAAAACGCTACACCGAAGGCGTGGTCCTGGCTGACCGCATCGAGGCGCTGTTCCGCATCGTGCCACCCTCGCTGTATTTGACGCTCGCCGGCACCGAGGGCGAGGAGAAGCAGGAGCGCAAGCGCGTGATGGACGAACACCACTGCGGGGAGCTGGACGCCGCGATCCGCATCGCCGAAGAGATGGACCGCAAGCGGGGGCTGGCCGGCCATTGACGGCTTCCTGCACGATGCCCCTCACGATCACTGACTGAGTCTAGAATCCCTCCGAAGGAGTTTTCCATGCCCCACACCCCGACACCGAAACCCGCTCGGTCTCCCCTTCTCACTGCACCATTAAAGTCGTCACGCGAGCGAGACGATGCCCTAAACGAATCCGCGGCGCCGCACCGCGATACGTCGTCGTTTCAGTTCAGGCGGGTGGATACGCGTGATAGCGTGACATTCCGGCAGCACCGGCATCCCGGCCGCGAGGGCGTGGTTCTGGATGTGAGCGTGGTCTTCGACGACGATCCTCTCGGGGCCGCCACGGCGACGCCAGCGCAGCTGCTGCTGGATCTGCGTCGGCGCTATCGCCGCAACAGCGGCCGCATGGGCGAACAGCGGATCTTTCAATGGTCTCTGGACGCCCGTACTGCGGTCCAGCTGGCCAGTGTCCTGATCCTGGTCGCCGACACCCAATTACAGGATCTCGACGAACAGCCCTACACCACCATCGCCGCCGAGCCGGAGAAGGCGGATTTCGGCTACAACTGGGTGCGCGAGGACCTGGCCACTGCCGCCACCCGCCTGGAACAACGCAAGCGCCGCAGCCATTTATTCGGGCTGGTCCAGCGCTGTCTGGAGTTATGCGATGAAAAGCGCTTTATTCAGGAACTGACCCTCAACCTCGCCGCCTGGGCGGAGCGCTCCGGCGACGGCTACGCGGCGCAAAAAGCCACCAGCGCGCTGGCTCAGATCGGTTTGATCTCTGGTAGAACACTGAACTGACGGCGGTTGAATCGACAAAAGCAGAAAATGCCACGGCGCCCCGTGGGCTTTTTCCGTTGTCGCAAGACAAGGCGATGGCAGCATGCAGGGAACCCCATCACCCTGTGCCAGTGCCATGCCTCAATCTTTTCATTTCCGATATCTGTTGGCTGCCACCCTCAGCGTCCATGCCATCCTGGCCATCCTGACGCCGGCCTACGCCGGCTTCTAGGTCGTCACCGCCGCCACCGAGCCCATGACGTCCGTCCCCGACGATGCCGTGGTGGTGGAACTGGACGCCCCGGCCAGGCTCGACGGCGCTTTGTCCCTGGATCTACCCACTGATCCCGACGCCGCCGCTCAGGCCGTACAAGCGCGCATGGGCTCCGAGAGCTGGCAGCACTTATTTAAGGAATACGGACGGGCCTACGAAGCCGTGGCCCGGGCCTGGCAGATCGGCATTGAAAAACTCCCCGCCGTGGTGGTGGACGGCACCTATGTGGTCTATGGCGTCCATGATGTGGCCCAGGCTTTAAAGCGTATTGAGCAGGCTCGGGAGGCGACCCAATGAGATGTCCGTTTGGCGTGGCTGGCCTTTTCGGTGCTTTCAGTATGTTCAGCCTTTTCAGTGCGGTCGGTCTTCTCGGCACCGCCACACCCGCCCGAGCCGTGGACACGGCCTCCATCGTCCAGTCCGCCTGGTCCCAGGACTGTCTGCAATATCGAGTGGTTGGGGTGTGCCTGTGGCTGCGCTGCACGCCGTTCGGCTGCTCGGTACGCAGCAGTGTCAAAGTGGGCCACTACATCCCGGAATTGGTGGTCAGCAGTTACCAAAACACCGGCAAAAATCCCTGGCGGGACGTGGCGTTCATGAGTCCCTCCAACGGCAATGCCCGGGGCGGTGGCGTCACCGCCGAGGGCGCGGACGCGGCCAGTTCCACCGGAGAGGATGGCATCCACAACAGCCTGCGCTTCAAGAACGGGGACGCCATTGGCCATCCGGCCGCCACCTTATTCAGCCAATTCGCCGGCCAATGGGGCTATACCTGCTCTACTCCGGCCCGGCCGTTACAGCCCTATTTCCTGTCCGTGCTGGACACCTACGCCTGGCGCGAAGGATTGCCTGAAAAAATCTATCCCCAGGCGCTGACACCAGGGCTGCGCGAGGTTCGTCAGGGGCTACTGAACCGCTGGGGCAATGTCTATCCGCGGGCCGGGTTCGTAACGCAATCCAACGATTACAAAGCCGCCGCCGTGGTGGCCCAACGGGTGGCGGATCTGGTCACCCGCAACGGCCAGCCGCACGTCTATACCCCGCTGGTGCCCCGAACCCGAAGCTCTCGCGGCGTCTGGGCGCCGCCCCCGGTCAAGGAAGGCGATAAGGACACCCACAAGTGGCAACGCCTGACGCCGGCCATGACCCGCTCTTGTGCCGTGTTCCCGGATCGCGGGCCCGCGGCGTCGTTCCGGGGACATCTCGCTCAACAAGGCGACTACGCCTGGGCGCTGTGGCGGCCCTACAGCTGCTGCAAGAAACGCGGACAGAAACTCCTTTCCCATACGGGAGACTACCCATGAGTATTTTTTTAACGGTGGTAAGATCGGTTTGCCCGAACAACCGGTACGGTCGCTGCGCCGTGGTCTGCATGGTGGCGTTGTGGGCTGTAGTCCTCTCGCCTCATAGCGCCCAGGCCGAGTCCGCCGACAGCCTGTATTACCAGATTGGCGGCGCCTCGCCGGTGGCGATTTCGGCCGGGCGGGGCCACCAGCCCGGGCAGATCGGTCTGGGGCTGCGCTGGAACGCCAACGCCAGTTGCGGCAACTTTGATCCCAAAATCACCGTGCGCAACCAACTCAATGGGGCCACGGATGGATTCCGGAGCATGATGGGTAATATCGTCCGCAATGCGCAGGGGGCGGTCGCCAGCCTGCCGGCCATGATCATTCAGCGGGCGGATCCGGGTCTTTATGACCTGGTCACCAACGGTGTGCTGCAGGGCAAGGCCGATTTTTCCAAGGCAAAACTCTCCTGTCAGCAGATGGCCGAGAAAATGGGGGACATGATCCCGACCAGCGGCTGGCAGCGCCGTGCCGTGGCCGAAAACTGGCAGTTGGCCGCCATGGCTTCCCCCGATGCGGTCCGTGCCGAAGAGCGCGTGGAAGATGAGGCCGGCAACCGGGGCACCACCTGGGTGGGCGGCGAAAAACGCGGCGGCAGCGGTCAAGCACCGATTCGGGTGATGAACGACACGGCCACCGCCGGCTACAACATCCTGCACGGCCGCACCAATACCACGGATACCTCCCCGGTCAGTGGTGGTGGGGGCGGCTGGGGCTCGGTGCCCACGGATGATGGCAATTGGGCCGGGGGTGGTGGCAATGCCGGTGCCGGCGGAGGCGGGTCCGCCTGCCGGGGCGGCATGTGCACCGTTTGGGGCTCACCCCAGGAGGCCGCGCAGTGGATCAGCAAGGTGGCGGGCGAGGAAGTGCATCGCACCTGCGATGGGTGCGAGAAAGTCACCACCGAAGCCGGCGCCGGTTTGATGCGTGATCTGGAGGACGAACAGGAAAAGCTGGCCCAGGATCTGGCCAATATGGTCAATGGCTCAACACCGACCACACCGGAGAATCTGCGCAAGGTCTCCGCCGGACCCGGTTTGTCCGTATCACGCGGTGTCATCGAAGCGCTGAAAACCGACCCGGAAGGTCCGTTGTTGATCCATCGCCTGGCCGGTGAGATGGCGCTGGCCCGTACCCTGACCAAAGCGATCTGGGCGCGGCGCTTGCTGTTGGCCGGTGCCAGCGAGCCCGGCATCTCCGACAACGAGGAAGGTCAGACGGCGATCGATCGGCGCCTGCAAGTCCTGGATCGGGACATTGATTCGCTCAAGACCGAGGTGGAAGTGCGTCAGGCGTTGGCCCGCAATGCGGCCAGCACGGCCATTCTGCGACGCTCGGGGTCCGCTCGGACCGGGGCACCGGAGTCCGGTGATGCCCTGCCCGATCCGCTGGATCAATTGAAGTAAGTCATGCCGGGTCTCCTGTGTGTGCTGTTCGGATCGCGATCAATCCAGGCCGTAGCACAGGATGCGCCCGGCACCTTTTTTCCCATGACCAATCGGTGAGGCGAGCCCATGGTGTCTGCAACGCCCCTTTGGTTCCCCTTCCAACTGGAGCCCGACCCCATCCGGCAAGAACGGTTCAATATCGGTGTCGGCATCATCCAGAATGACCGCTTGACCACGCGCTTTGTCGAGGCCCTCTGGCCTCTTTATTCATTTTACGCCGGTCGGCCCGACGTGGATTTTGATGCCCTCGACGACATTGTGCGCGCCGCAACCTCGTACTATCCGGATCAAGCCTATTCCGAGGTTCGCGCCGCAACGCCTCTGCATCCACAGCTTCATCTTGGTGAGCCTCAGCCGTTGGGTGCGCCCACCCAGGGCCCGTGCCAACTCGATGCGCTTTTTCGGGCGCAGGTCGGTCTTGCCCAGACGGTCCCCCATCCTGAGCCGCTTTTTCAGATTGGCCCCAACGGCGACAGTAGGCTTAACCCCGATAGTCAAGATCGTCTTGCCACGCTCCGGGAACGTATCCAACGCCACGCGGGATCACCACGGCGTACTTGGCTCTCTGCTTTTCGTGTCGCAGGCCGGGTGTATTGGTGTGCGGACATCACGGGGGCAAAGCAAGACATCACCGTCCAGATGGCCATTACAGGCCGAACGAATTGGCCCTCCGAGGATGACGTCCTCGACGGCATTCTGGAGTGGGAGGCGGTGGATGATCTGGACGCCTGGCAGACCCTGTTGTTCCTGAGCCAGGGCTCGGACAACGACATGCTCACCGCGCATTATTGCGGTGAGCGCAGCGCCAAGTGGTTCAAACTGTCGATGTAAACCTCCATGACGCGCCGTTCCGGATTGAACGCCATTTTGCCTAATGCAAAGACCTTGATGTACGGCGGGTCCCGACGGATCACCTCCTGGATATAACCACGATATCGGTACTCGCGCATTCTTTGGGGAGCGATATACAAAACAACATTGCAGGCTCCCTCACCGTCTGGGGCGTCCATCTTATCGATGAACGTGAGACGGAACCCCTCTCGATATGACTTCAGGTGCGCACCGCCGTAGATGACCCGGTTACGTAACCCCGGATAGCAGCGCGCGATGTGCCAAAAGTAGCTCAGCAACGGGACCGTCCCTTCCCCTTTCACCTGAATCGTCAAACGGGCTCGTTCTTCTCGCGTCAGCAGGTGTCTCGACTCTTCAAAGGTATCCACCAAACGATCCAGAAGCTTCGTCTGAGAATGCCCTGGTTGCCGAGAGCCCCTTGATGCACCGACATGCGCCTGTGACAATCCCCCGGCGAGATTGCCCCCCTGCGCAACCGAGCTAACTTCGCCCCCCTCTCCCTGCTCATTGTCGCCAGGGTCGAATAAGCCGATAAAGTCCGTCAGTTTCGCCCTCGCCTGTCTCTGCAGAAAATCCGTTTCCGATTCGCCTTCTCTCTGTTTAACGGGTTCCTCGTCACCCAACCAGGGACAACCAGCGACATGCAGGTCCCCGGGGTGTGTCCGAAAATAAGGCGTCGCATAGTACCGCTCATCCTTCGCCAGCTTGTGGACGTTCGCGCCTACGATACGAACCCCCTTAGCTTGGCAAGCCGGATGGCTACAAAGATAGTGAAATTTCTTGGGCCGAGGATCCATCGAAAAATAGGCCATCCGCGCCTCGCCGACAGAAACCGTCCTGTTGAGATCCACACAATAGGCCGACCGTATCCTCTGCATTCCCTGCTCCCACATTTAATCCAGCGCGTCAGTCAAAAGCCCCACCTAAAATTCAACACCAAGACGTTAGGGTTTTCCATTGATCCGAATCGCACTACGGGCAGCATGGTCAGCATCGTGATTGTCAGACACCGGATCCCGCCATGCCTGAACGCCCCGCCTGGTACCACCCTGCTCGCTGGAGCCACCTGTCCCGCTGGAAGCTGTTTTTCGGCCTATGGGCCATCCTGCTTGGTTTGAGCGTGGCGGTGACCGCCATTGGCAGCCTCTTGGCGGGCGGTCTGCAGGAATGGCATGCCCTCATGACCCGCCTGACGCCGTGGTGGGTGGTCTGGCGCTTGGGGCTTTATCTCGTTATAGGGGTGCTCTACTGGCGCCGCTGGCGACCCCGGATCTTGGTCTCAGTGGCACGCGACCAAGATGGCGGCGCCGCCGCGCGGTACCGGTTGGGCCGCAGTGAACGGGCTGTTGTGATCGTTATCGCCACCTTGGAACTGTTCAACGTCCTGTCTTACGCCGGAGGTACCCAATGAGCGCGGATCTGATGACCTTCGGATATTTCGAGCATGTCGTTTTGGTGCTCGGCTGGGTGGTGAACAACGCCATCTGGGGCATGCTCAACGAGAGCATGGTCGCCGCCCTGCCCTTCGTTGCTCTGGTGCTCAGAGAATGGTACCAAGCCCGCCGGGAGGGAGAGGACGAAGGCAACAAAGGCTTGCTCACGCTGAACCGGATCGAGGCCGGTTTCTACGCCATGATCCTGATCTACGGCTTCTGCACCGCGCCGATCATGAGCGTTAACTTCCAGACGGGCGAATACGACCAAACGCACTTCCAGCAGTGCGGCACCACCGTCTACGACAGCACCGGGGGTACTGGTGCTGGGATGTCGGCCCAAATCCCTCTGTGGTGGGCGGCCGTTCACGCGGTGTCTCACGGCGCGACCAATGCCGCGGTGGCCTCCCTACCCTGCAAACCGGCCTACCAGCACGTCGCTCAGAAGCTGGATGAAACGGTCGTCAAAGACCCCAAGCTGCGGTATCAGCTGAACGAATTTCAGCAGTGGTGTTTCGGGATGGCGCGCACCAAGCTACTGCGCGATTCCGACGGCAACAGCGTACCGCCAGATGTGACGCTTGATGTGGACTGGATCGGGTCCAGCTACTTCCTCAACACTCCTGGTTATTACGACAGCCTGTACGCCGACAAGCCGACTCAGGGCTTTCCGTATGATGCCAACCGGGATGCCGGGCGATCCAGCACCGGACCCGGCCAGCCGGGCTATCCCACTTGTAAGGAATGGTGGGAAACGTCGGGCGTGGGCCTGCGGTCCCGCTTGATGGACCAGGTGGATGCGGACACCCAAAGTGCCCTCTCCACGGTATTCGGGACCGGCTCCGCCGAGGATGCGGCTCTGCGCCGGGTGCTCAAAGGTAACCCCCGCCCGTCCCGGAAGCCGGGTTACGGTAGCACCTTTGCGGACGAGGGCCTGAGCGGCTGGGTCGCTCGCCTGGCCAACGACGCGGCTGGGTTTGTGGGGATGGGAGCAGCCGCCGCGGCAGCTGCCCCTGCGAAAGCGATCATGGTGGATGCCCTGCCCATGGTGCAGTGGTTGACGCTGATGGCCATGATCATGGCCCTGCCCTTCATCCTGGTGTTTTCCGGGTACTCCTGGAAAGTGACCGGCCTCGTCACTTTCATCATGTTCGGCACCGTCTTTATGACGTTTTGGTGGCAATTGGCGGCGTGGTTGGACAACAACCTGACTGAGATCCTCTACGGCGCCGACATGGAAGGCTGGTTGGCGGGCATAGGGAACAGTAAAGAGAAGAGCATCCGGTGGTTCGTCAGTTTCTCCATGTACCTGGTATTGCCTGCTCTATGGATGAGCATGCTTGCATGGGCTGGATACAGGGGTGGCGAGGCAGCATCAACCGCTATTAAGGGTGGCCAACAAGGTGCCAGTGATGCCGGCGGGAAAGGTCCAAGTGCCGCCAACCAGGTAGCCGGGAAGGCAAAGGGAAAAAAATAATCATAAAGGGCAAGCTTTAGACTTGCCCTTCTTCACCAGTTATAGGGATTCCGTTGATCCAATGACAAGCTATTTAGGTGCTCATCATCATCGGTCGCACCGAATGATGAGCTGGAGTCATCTTCGTCGGGGAGAAACGCTATCAAGCCACCATTCATAAGGCCTCGCCCAAAGACTCCGATTGCGAGAAGCCCGATAATGGCAACCGCAATCCAGGCAAAAGCCCATTCCAGCCAAGAACCGAATACCAGTAGAACCAGAGGCAGACCAATGAGCAGCGCCGCCAGGATCCACGCCGTCTGACGACCAGAAACCTTACCTTTGGCCGTGGGCGCCGGTTCGGGGCTCTCTGCCCAGGCACGAGCCTCTTCAGCACGGGTTCCCGCTTCCTGGTTCTGAGCCTTCGGACGTTTTGCGCGCAGGCAATCCCGCCACGCCATCGGTTCGGAGGCCGGCTGCTGTGCCTGCTCCGTCCAATGCCGCGCGTTCTCGGCTTTACGATGCTGTTCCTGGTTCAGGGTGGTCATGACGCCCTCCTGGGTCGTCGAAGTTGTACAATTAATGGCCAGTTTGCCTCAGAAGGTTTGGCGGGGCAAGTTGGAGCTTGGCTAGTAGTGATAACGACATTGAACAATGATCAGTGCCGCCTCCGTCACCTTGTAAACCAGCCGGTGCTCCCGATCTATCCGACGGGACCAGTACCCCGACCAATTGTGTTTCAATGGCTCGGGATCCCCCAGCCCCTCGAAAGGCTGTCGCTGTATTGCCTTGATCAGCGCATTGACCCGTTTCAAGGTCTTCTTGTCCACCTTCTGCCAATACAGATAGTCTTCCCAAGCCTTCTCAGCCCAAGACAGAATCATTCCTCAATCAGCCCCTTTTCCAGACTCTGGCCTGCCTCAACTTCCGCGATGGCTTGGTTCAGGCGCTGCGCATTCTTGGGGCTCGCCATCAAATACGCCGTTTCCTCATAGGCCTGAAAATCCTCCAGACTGATCACGACCGCCGGTTTCCCATTTTGCCGGGTGATCAGTACCGGCTTGTGATCATCGTTGACTTTATCCAAGATGCCCGCGAGACGGGCTCGGAATGCGGAATAGCTCATCGTATCCATAGCACACCTCCTCATTGTTCTTAATATTGTACCTGTACCAAAATACGTACTCAAGTATTCTATCCACCACTTGGCTGCCCGCAAACACGCTGACCGCGTCTGGCTATCCCTGTCGAGAAGGCGGCTCGGACAGCCCCACCCACTCGCTGTGGACAGCATTAATCTGGTGCACCAACTCACGGCCATTATGAACATGGTGGACCAGTAATTCGCTGGCTTTAGTAAAGCGATGCCCCACACGAACCAAATAGGCGTTACACGCCCAACTTACAAAGTTCGGGAAGAATTCCGCCACATCCAGGTCCCGCCACCGGACGCTCCGAAAGCCCCTGTTCCACGGCAGAATGCCCGAATGAATCCACACACCTTCCTCATCCATGAAGAGGACGATGCTCTTCAAAGAAAGCACCGAGTAAATCAGCCAGCCAGTGACCGCAATGAGAAAAGGGATGCCGATACGAAGGTCTACCGTCATCATAAACACGCCCAAGTTCACAACCGGATGCCGGCAATCATTCCTGCTGACGCATGGAAGGCCTGGCTAACTGGCACCCCGGCAACGGCAGTGACGCTGATCGACGCATTGCCGGATGGGGTTCTGAATGTCTCCCCTGTTAATTCGTGACTGAGCAGTCGGAAATAATTCCCATTTCCGTTTGACTAAATTGTTTAGTCATTCTAAGATGTCTCTATCAAATGAGGAGACACCCATGAAACTGTTCCACACCAGCCCCGAAGCCATCACCGAGATCCACGACAATGGTCGGTTTGGCCAGTTTCTGTTCTTCTCTGACGAAGTCTACGTAATGACTGCCGGTGACTACACTGTCCACAGCATCGAGATCGAAGAAGACGACATCATCGAAGCTGGCCAGCTTTTCTATCACGAAGACGCTGAGAAACTGGCCGGGCTGGTGGCTCAAGTGATGGAAATGGTCGGTTGCGACGAGGACACCGCCGAGGAGCTGATCAGCCAGCACCAGGACGTCCACAGCATTGAATGCGACGTCGAGCCGGAAGACTTGGCAGATGTATCCTGGGACATTCAGAAAATCACCGCCGACGCCGCCTTGCTGCTGGGCTATCGCGGTGTTGAAGTTGAAGACGAGCAAGGTGCCGCCTACATGATCGCGGTACGCGCCGATGAACTGGTGATCGAATAATGACTGCGATGAAAGACTGGCGAACAAGGATGGGTTGGAGCCAACGGAGGGCAGCGCAGGAGCTGGGCGTCACGCTGCCCACATATCAGTCATGGGAGAGGGGCGTCAGACTGAGTGATGGATCCCTCATAGATCCACCCCTGACCGCTCTGCTGGCGGCGGCTGCACGGGAAAAAGGGCTGGACCCCATATGAGTCGCCCAGTCCAGGATCGTACCGGGCAGACGGCCGGGAAGCTGACTGTCCTGAAGGACTCTGGTGGCTCCCAAATTCAATGCCGCTGTGAGTGTGGTCGCGAAGGCATGTATCCACGAGCCATCTTCAAGCCCTCATATCGAGGTCCGAAAGCATGCCCCTGGTGCCTGGGTTCCCCGTGCGAAGAATGCGGCACGATCATACCCCACAAAGGGCGGATGCCAGCAAAGACGTGCTCTGAAGCCTGTCGTGTTGCACGAAACAATCGTCGCGAAAAGGAGCGATACCAACTAGTAAAGGATACCGAACATTTCCGTTCCGTCCGCGCTGCATATCTTGAGCGGCTATCGGAAGCGATAGAGGCTGATCCGGAGCTGGCAAAGTCGTTGAAAAAGGCCCACAGGGAGGCAGTGCGCCGATGGCGGCGGCGGCAGATGGCAGACCCCACGCTCAGAGAGCGGTATCTTGCAAAGCATAGGGAGCGAGAGGCGGAAAGGCTACGTAAGATCCAGGCCGACCCGACCTCGTATGCTGCCCACCTCAAAAAACAGCGGGACTGGTATCGCTCGCTCAGCGACGAGGATTATCGCCGAATCTTTGCGGACAGAAATAAGCGAAAAAAAATGAAGACAACTCAAAAGCGTTGGAAAGAATGTGAAGTTCAAATGCTTGGGACCGACACCGATGAAGCCATCGCAAAGAAAATCGGGCGAACTCGGTCTCAGGTTAAAAACAAGCGGCACCACCTAAAAATACCGCCCTTCCGGGATTACGAGAAAAAAGGAATGCGGTACTGGTCAGATGCCGAAATATCCCTTCTTGGAACTGACTTTGATTCTTCAGTCGCCAAAAAACTAGACCGCCCTGTGGATTCTGTAACAAAGAAGCGCCGAGAGATGGGTATCCAGCCTTTTCGTAAGCAGCGAAAAAGAAGCTGAGGCTCCGTAATCCCCGGCACTGCGAGCGGCAATCCAGGAGGCCCATGCAACAAAGCCAAAGCCGTCGCCATATCTGTTCCCAAACTCCCTGGGGGGCTGTTATGTGGGAGAGGATGGCAGGTGCCAATCGTTCGACCGGGCGTGGCGTGAGGGCATGGCCAAGGCGATCAAGGAAACGGATCTGGAGGAGTCATTCACCCGTCATGACCTCCGCGCAAAGGTCGGTTCAGACGCGGATACAGATGAGCGCGCAATGGAGCTTTTGGGGCACTCCAGCATGAAAACAACACGGGCTCACTACCGGCGCAAGAAGCAGCCGATCAGACCGGTGAAGTGAGACGCTAGCGCAGATTATGAGACAGGGGACCGCTGAAACCCAGCAATGACGCGGGCTGTAGAAAACAAGGCAAGTCTACCATTGATCGAGTTAAGCTCAAGTCTGGTGTATGGGAGGAAGTAGGAAGGGTGGCGTATCCTGTTGATTGATCACGACCAAGATCTCAACCAACACGAGTGGATACGCCATGACCGATTCTACCCTCC